>OGYL01000271.1_pt1 | contig 39457 bp, 27 predicted proteins | sample 1576541 | NCBI WGS metagenome assembly OGYL01 (sample SAMEA3541551, study PRJEB24748) | human gut metagenome | biome: human gut; feature: human-associated habitat; material: faeces | place: China | collected 2012 | reverse complement strand
CCACCCGCATGGGCTATGAGGCCGTCCAGATCCTGGCCGAGGGCAAGACCAACCGCGTGATCTGCGCGCAAACCGGACAAATGGTCGATATTGATATTACGGAAGGACTTTCCATGAAAAAAGGCCTGAACGAGCAGCAGTATGAGGTACTGCAGGCTATGACAGGCATTGATAACTGAGTGTACAAAAAAATTTGGGTGCGCCGCTTTTGCGGCGCACCCGTTTTTTATCCCAGAGCAGCCTATGGGCATCCGTCATTCCCCTCTCTCATGCAAACTGTTCAGATGCCGTTCTCATGGGACGAGGAAATTCTATGCCTTTGGATGATATTTGTTGTAGACCGCCTTCAAATTCTGCTTGACCAGCTGCGTATAGACCTGCGTGGAGGAAATGTCGCTGTGTCCAAGCATCTGCTGAATGGAGCGCAAATCAGCACCATTTTCAAGCAGATGCGCCGCAAAGCTGTGCCGGAGCGTATGCGGCGTAATATCCTTCTCGATGTGTGCTTTTTCCTGATAGTACTTGATAATTTTCCAGAATCCCTGGCGGCTCATACGTTCGCCGGATACATTGACGAAAAGCGAATGCTCGGTCGGAACTGCAATCATTTTAGGCCGGACAGTTTCTATGTACTCACGCAGTGCCTGAAGCGCTTCCGGATAAATCGGTATGATGCGCATCTTTTCCCCGCTTTCGCAGCGAATGAAACTTCCGGGAAGGCTAACGTCGTCGATATTCAGCCCAATCAGTTCGCTGACCCGGATACCAGTCGCATACAAAACCTCAAGCATGGCTTTATCCCGGCAGCCCTTCATTTCTGAAACCTTGGGCTGCTGCAAGAGAAGTTCAACCTCTTTGCCAGTCAGGATCTGTGGAAGCTTTTTTTCAGCCTTGTCAATCTTGATGTTCTGGATAGGATTTTCTTCGATCTCGTGATTCTGAATTGCGAAGATATACAGGCTTTTGATCGAAGCCAATGCGCGGGAAATTGTAGCGGCAGATTTTCCACACGCTTTCATATTGCCCATATAGCTGGACACGACCATCTGATCTGCATCCAGTACGTCAATGCCTTCGGAGCCAAGATATGACGCATACTGACGAAGATCACGCATATAAGACGCAATCGTGTTGTCAGACGCGTGTTTGGTATGGACGAGGTAATCCTCGTATCGCATAATAATGTCACTCATGCGAAGGCCCTTCCAAAATCAATCAAAATCGTAGTCGCATATTTTTGAGAATCAGAAAAAACCGAACGTATAACGTAATCTTCAGAATTCTTAAGGAATTATGCGATCATAATTATTTCTACCTGCTGCTACACAGGAAGTGATGTTACTATAGCGCAAACATCGGAAAATTTCAAGAAAAAACTAGAGATTCCGAAATTTTTGTAAATTATGACTAGGAATTATGTTAATGATATTATGTCAATAAAGGAACTTCTACGCTCGGAATAACCATGACTTTTTGCAGAAAGCACAATATATGGTGCTATGATTGCGGGCTTGGGTCGAAATCTTGAAATGAAAGAAGTCCGGTGTTAAAATTCATAAGTAGTAAATAATATTTACATTTTGGAACGTGCAAGAGTCCCTTCATCGTCTGCGGCGCCGGGAGTTCTTTTTTCGCGTCCCCCCCAGCACGCCTGCTAGCAGTGCAGGCGTAAACATGCAGATCACAATCGGCAGGAATCTGCCGTCTGAATTTTCAAAAAACAAAAGACGGGCTAGGAAACAAACAGCAATGCAGCAACCCGCAACCGCAAGCGCGGCAGGCAGACGCTTCCCTGCCGCATGCTTCGCAGCCAGAAAGCTTCCGAGAAAGACCGCCGCAAAGCTAATGCAGCAAGCCACCGTCGAGATCTGCTTTTGATCGATCGCACCGCCAAGCACAAGCCCCGCCCCCAGCGCCGACAGAGCCAGAAGCGCAGCGCAGGCAATGGCAAGGCATTGCAGAACCGTACGCAGGAAGCTTCCGTTCCAGAATTTTGTTTTCATGTGTTCTCCCCTCCTCTGCAAAAGGGTATGTTTGTCCGGACAGAAAAAGAACCGGCCGAGGTCAATTCCTCAGCCGGTTCGTATGCGGTCAGATGATTTTATTTTTCTTTTTTGGTCTTCTTCTCTTTTTCCTTCTGCTCCTTGCGGGCAGCCAGAGCGGCAGCCTTCTGCTTGGCAGCTTCCTTTTCCGCCGTGTTGTTGGTGGAAACAGCGAACTTGGCGAACTCCACGCGGACGCGGTCGGTCGTGGTCTCGATGACGATGGAATCGTCCTTGATGGAGACAATGTCGCCGATGATGCCGCCGATGGTCGTGATGTTGTCACCGACCTTCAGCGAGTCACGCATCTGCTGCGCTTCTTTTTTGCGTTTGTTTTCCGGGCGGATCATAAAGAAGTAGAACACTGCGATCAGCACGACGAACATGAGGATCATGGACGCGCCGCCGCCTGCTGCACCGGTGGAATCCGCTGCGCTTAAGAAAAGGTACATGGTCTTTCCTCCATATTTGAATTTCGTTTATTATATCGTGTTTGGGGCAACATTTCAAGTCAGCACGACAGGATTTCTGAATAATTTTCCGTTTTATATTTTTTCCGCCAGCTTTTGTGAATATTCCGCGCGGAAATCGCCGAAGGTTCCGGCATCAAGGTTGTCGCGGATGCGGCGGGTCAGCGTATTATAAAAATACAGGTTGTGCATGACGGACAGACGCATGGCAAGCATCTCCTCAGCCTTGAACAGATGGTGGAGATAGGCGCGGGAGTATCTCCGGCACACCGGGCAATCACACTGCGGGTCAATGGGGCCGTCGTCGCGCGTGTACTTTGCGTTTTTGAGGTTGATGCTCCCCTGCCATGTAAAAAGCTTGGCATGGCGTGCGTTTCTGGCCGGCATGACGCAGTCAAAGAAGTCCACACCGCGCGCGACGGATTCAATGATATTCGACGGCGTACCGACGCCCATCAGATAGCGCGGCCGGTCCTTCGGCATATACGGCTCGACCGCCTCAATGATCTCATACATAATCTCGGTCGGTTCGCCGACGGCCAGACCACCAATGGCGTAACCCGGCAGATCGAGTTTGGCAATCTCCTTCATGTGCCAGATACGCAGTTCCTTGAACGTCGCGCCCTGATTGATGCCCCAGAGCTGCTGGCCGGGGTTGACGGCGTCCGGCTCTGCGTTATATCTGGCAAGTGCCTCCTTGCAGCGGGCAAGCCAGCGCGCCGTGCGCTCACAGGATGCCTTAGCGTACTGGTATTTTGCTGGGTTTTCCACACATTCGTCGAACGCCATGGCAATATCAGAGCCGAGGTTCGACTGGATACGCATGCTTTCCTCCGGGCCCATGAAGATCTTATGGCCGTCGAGGTGAGAGGCAAATGTCACGCCCTCCTCCTTGATTTTCCGAAGGCCCGCCAAAGAGAAAACCTGAAACCCGCCGGAGTCTGTCAGAATCGGGCCATTCCACGTCATAAATTTGTGCAGGCCGCCCATGTCGCGCACAACCTCGTCACCAGGACGCAGATGCAGATGATAGGTATTGGAAAGTTCGATCTGGGTTCCGATTTTTTCTAAATCTGCGGCCGAGAGCGCACCCTTGATGGCAGCCTGTGTACCGACGTTCATAAAAACCGGAGTTTGAACTGTCCCATGCGGGCAGGAAAACTCCCCTCTGCGGGCAGCACCCTCTGTTTTTAATACTTTAAACATAGTTACCTCAACTTTTAATAGATAAACATCGCATCTCCGAAGGAGAAGAAGCGGTAGCGTTCCTGCACGGCAATGTTGTAGGCATTCAGGATCTTTTCGCGGTCTGCAAATGCGGAGACGAGCATGACGAGCGTGCTTTCCGGCAGATGGAAGTTTGTAATGAGCGCATTCATAGCTTTGAATTTGTAGCCGGGATAGATGAAAATATCTGTCCATGCAGAGGCTTCATGGAAATAGCCGTTTTCATCGGCCAGAGATTCAAGCGTCCGGCAGGATGTCGTACCGACACAGACGATCCGTCCGCCCGCCCGCTTTGTTTCGTTGATGATATCCGCAGTTTCCTTGGAGATCATGCAGAATTCGGAGTGCATGTGGTGCTCTGTAATTTCCTCGGCCTTGACGGGACGGAACGTGCCGAGGCCGACGTGCAGCGTGATATACGCTTCCCTGACGCCCTTGGCGGCGAGCTTATCCAGCAGCTCCTGCGTAAAGTGCAGACCGGCTGTCGGCGCGGCGGCAGAGCCGTTGATTTTGGAATAGACGGTCTGATAGCGCTCACCGTCCTGCAGTTCTTCCTTAATGTACGGCGGAAGCGGCATCTTGCCAAGCCGTTCAAGCACCTCAAGGAAGATTCCTTCATAGTGGAACTGCACAAGCTTGTTGCCGTCATCCCTCTCCCCTACTACAGTTGCCGTCAACTCGCCGTCTCCGAATGACAGTTCGGTCCCAGCATGTGTTTTGCGCCCCGGCTTTGTGAGGCATTCCCAAACGCCGTTGCCCTGATCCTGCAACAGCAGCACCTCAACAGCACCGCCGGTCGGAACCCTGTGTCCAAGCAAGCGCGCAGGAAGCACGCGCGAGTTGTTCATAACCAAGCAGTCTCCCGGCTGCAGGAGTTCAAGCAGATCGTAAAAATGCCGATGTGTAATCGCTCCTGTTTTCCGGTCGAGCGTCATAAGCCGGGATGCGTCGCGCCGTTCCAGCGGCGTTTGCGCAATCAATTCTTCCGGCAGATCATAGTAAAAGTCATGTGTTTTCAACAAATACAGCCCTTTCTGATATGCTGATTTTTTCCGCGATTCACATTGACACCCCAAATTGAATATGATATGATGAGGCCGTTGGAAGTCGTGGACATTTGTTCATAGCACAAGTACAGCATTTTCCTGTGCGAACTAAATGTATTATATTACATTCCAAAGTGACATGCAACCGGAACTTTCCGGTGAGTTTGAGGATGGGAGTTTTCATCATGGAGAAATTCAGAGTCGGTATTATTGGCGCAACGGGTATGGTCGGGCAGCGGTTTGTGCTGCTGACAGCAAATCATCCGTGGTTTACCCCGGTTGTGCTGGCTGCCAGCACACACAGTGCAGGCAAGACCTACGCGCAGGCGATTGGTGAAAAGTGGCATATAGCCGATCCCATTCCCGAAAGCGTCAAATCCATGATCGTAATGGATGCAGAGGCAGATGCGGAAGAGATTGCGAAGCAGGTTGATTTTGTGTTCTGTGCCGTCAACATGAAAAAAGACGAGATTAAGGCACTTGAGGAGCGGTACGCAAAGCTTGAATGCCCGGTCGTGTCCAACAATTCTGCCCATCGCCACACGCCTGATGTTCCGATGGTCGTACCGGAGATCAACGCCGACCACATCCGTATCATTGACGCACAGCGCAGAAGGCTTGGTACCCAGCGAGGTTTTATTGCCGTCAAATCGAATTGCAGCCTGCAAAGCTATGTACCAGCACTGCACCCGCTGATGAAATACGGCATAGAAAAGGCGCTGGTTTGTACCTATCAGGCAATTTCCGGTGCCGGCAAGACGTTTGAAACATGGCCGGAAATGCTCGATAATGTAATCCCATACATCGGCGGCGAAGAGGAAAAGTCCGAGCAGGAGCCGTTGAAACTCTGGGGCCATATCGAAGACGGCAAAATCGTCGATGCGACAGAGCCCAACATCACCGCACAGTGCCTGCGCGTGCCTGTGTCCGACGGCCATATGGCAGCTTGCTTTGTTTCGTTCAAGGGAGAAAAGCCGTCGATTGAGCAGATTAAAGCAGACTGGGCGGCATTCTCCGGACGTGCGCAGGAATTGAATCTGCCGTCGGCGCCAAAGCAGTTCCTGCACTACTTCGAGGAAGCCGACCGTCCGCAGACGAAACTGGACCGCATGCTCGAGGGCGGTATGGCCGTATCTATCGGGCGGCTGCGCCCCGATACGCAGTACGATTACAAATTTGTCTGCCTGTCCCATAATACCCTGCGTGGAGCAGCTGGCGGCGCAGTTTTGCTGGCAGAACTGCTTTGCGCGGAAGGATATATCACAAAGAAATAATCCCGAAGGGAGCGATTCTTTGAAAAAGCCCATATTTGAGGGCGTTGCGACTGCGCTCGTCACGCCTTTCAAGCAGGGTACGATCGATTTTTCCGTCATGAACCAGCTGCTGGATCTCCAGCTTGCAGCAGGCGTTGACGCAGTTGTTGTCTGCGGAACGACCGGCGAGGCATCTACCATGACAGACAACGAAAAGCTTGCACTGATTGCGCATACAGTCAAATATTGTGCTGGACGATGCGGAGTCATCGCCGGAACAGGTACAAACGACACGGCTCATACATTGCAGTTGAGCCGTGTCGCTGCATCTATGGGTGTGGACGCGGTTCTTCTTGTAACGCCCTATTACAACAAGTGCACGCAGGCAGGATTGATCGCGCATTATACGGCAGCAGCTGACACCGTTCCCTGCCCCGTGATCGTCTACAACGTGCCAAGCCGCACGGGTGTAGATATCTCGGTTGAGACGTGCCGAACGCTCTGCGAGCATCCGAATATTGGTGGAATCAAGGAAGCTAGTGGAAGCATACCGAAAGTCATGCGCATTCTGGATGCTTGTGAGGAAGAACTTCCGCTCTGGAGCGGAAATGACGATCTGACTGTCCCGCTGATGGCAGTCGGTGCACGGGGCGTGATCTCCGTTTTATCAAATGTACGGCCCAAGTTGACACTGCAAATGGTTCGTGCCTGTCAAGCGGGGGAATATGCACAGGCCGGCCATATGCAGACGTCTCTGATGGGACTTGTGGACGCGCTTTTTTGTGAGGTCAATCCGATCCCGGTGAAGCAGGCGCTGGCGCTGGAGGGCGTTCCAACGGGCCTGCCGCGCCTGCCGCTGACACCGTTGAGCGGTTCGCATTTGCCGATTCTGGAGCAGATGCTGTCTGCCATGCCGGAGCCATAATCCCATTGGTTCACCATAATTTTTTTATAATTTAATCCGCAAAAAGTTATTCACACTGTCAACAGATTTGTCAACACACGAAATTTCCACATATTTCGACAAATACGCGTCTTTTTGCTAGCATCTTACAGGAGCGAAAAACGAAGAACTTTCACGACATAGCGCACAGATATTGTTTACATAACGCTTCTTATGCAGGAGTTTTTGCAGGTCTGCATGCAAAACGCCCGGCGGCAGGTACTAGCCGCCGGGCGTTTTTATTTGAGTGTTTCGCTGTGATTAAGAACAGAGACGCTGTAGAGAAACAGGACGTCCTGCGAGTTAAACGTCAGCCAACTGCTGAGACGTTCCGGCTGCACATAGCGGATATCGACCAGCGTGATCTTCGCATAAGCCTCAGTCAAAAGCGGCGCAAGACTGCTGGCAAATGAATCACGGAAGATCACAAGTTCACGGTCCGTATCCGCGCTGGGGTTTGTGATCGTGAGCAGGGATTTTGATCCGGAGAGGAACATGGAATACGGGTCCCCCTCTGTCAGCGCAGATAGATCATACACTGGCTCAGTACCGCCTGTCTCATAATCGTAGACTGTGCAGCTGCCAAGCGTCTTGTTCGTCAGATAGCAGAGTGTATCTGGGGCAAGCGGCAATGCCGACTGGCCGTAGTAGACACCGTAGAATGGCGTGTCAGCCGTCACCGTATCATATTTCTCCGACAGTTTCACACCCATTGCTTCTGCTAATTGACTTGCAACCGGCACAATCGCCTCTTGTCTCCAGTGCAGATCAGTACGATAATAGCTGTTCAGAGACAGCACTGGCATCAGGTCGATTGCTTCCGCATAAGGCATATTCTTCTGAAGCAGCGCGGAAAACGCACTGTAGTCAAGCGACGGATAGCCATTCTGCCGCGCAAGAAACGCTCCCTTATCCGGGATAACAGCTTCATAGATTTTTACCTCTGTCCCAGCCAAATATGTTTCATAGATGTATTGAAAGCGCTCTGCAGCATGTTGAACAGAGGCTTCGTTCAACGGGTATTCCAGCTTGGCAGCGTAGCCTTCTGTAAGGTAGATGCCGTTATTGTCCTTTTCATGCAGCACATCCAGAAGTACGGCAGCCTTGAGCCGCCGGAATCCGTCACGCAGCGGGAACTGGTCGAGCGTGTACGATTCAAATTCCGTCATAAACTTGCCGTTTAAAATAGACGCAGCTGTCAGTTCTGGTTTCTGCGTCAGTTTCCGGCGTTCACTCTGCGAAACCGTATCGTCTGGCTTCAGGAGGCTCCAAACCAGAAATCCGAGCAGGAACGCAGCCGTCAGGCAGACGACTGCATAATTCTTTCGTTTTTCCATTGCATCCTCCTAAAAACGGAAATACAGGAACGGGTTAAACGAGCCGTCAACTAAAAATGCTGTACAAACGGCAAGAAGTGCAGTTAGACCGACTGGCTCCAGAATAGCAGAAATCGTCCTTCCCATGCGGCTGTGCTGTGCCACTGTATACAGTTTTTTCGGCAGCGGCATTGCGCCCAGAACAGCGAGCAGGAGCAATACGGCGCAGCTGCGCAGTTCGTACACGCTTTCCGTGCTGACTAGCGGAAGACCTCCGCCACCAAACATGGCACGGATAGACTGTGCGGCGTCCTGTACGCTGGACGCATCAAACAGCACGAAGCCGAGCGTCACAAACAGGAGCACATAGACGTGGTTCAACACGCGCAGCTTTTGAAGTCCACGCAGCAAAAACAGCTTTTCCGCCGTGAGTAGGATTGCGTACAGGAGGCCCCATAGGACAAAATTCCACGCCGCGCCGTGCCACAGGCCGGTTGCAAGCCAGACAAGCAGGATATTCAGCAGCTGCCGGGCGCTCCCCTTTCGGTTTCCACCCAGAGGAATATAGAGATAGTCACGGAACCAGGAGCCGAGCGAGATATGCCAACGCCGCCAGAATTCCGTGATGCTGCCGGACAGATAGGGGTACCGAAAGTTCTCCGGGAACCGGAAGCCGAAAATCCGGCCAAGGCCGATGGCCATGTCGCTGTAGCCGGAAAAATCATAGTAAATCTGCAAGGTGAACGCAACCGCGCTCAGCCAGTAGTACAGAACTGACAGATCGGCGGACGCGCGGAAGCTTGAAACCAACTCTCCAAGCAGATTGGCAAGCAGGATCTTTTTCGCAAGACCCAGAATGAAGCGCCGCGCGCCAGCGGCCGCCTCTGACACACTGTGTTCGCGTGTTTTCAGCTGCACGGCGATATCGGAATAGCGGACGATCGGCCCGGCGATCAGCTGCGGGAACATGGCGATATAGGCTGCAAGATCGATAAAATTCCGCTGCGCCGGGACCGTCCCGCGGTACACGTCCACGGTGTAGCTCAGGATCTGAAACGTATAGAAGCTGATGCCGACCGGGAGCGCAAGGCGCAGCAGCGGCGCGGACAGCCCGGTCAGCGCGTTCAGGTTTGCAATCATGAAATCGGCATACTTGAAATACGCAAGCGTCCCGAGGCTCAGGAGAACAGACAGGACCAGAAACAGCTTCGCCCGCCTGGTATCGCGGAAGCGCTCGATCAGCCGTCCGAAAATATAGCCTTGCAGGATGGAGACGAGCATGACCGGCAGATAGCGCGGCTCACCCCAGCCGTAAAACACAAGGCTCGACAGGAGCAGCACGCCGTTTTTCGCCCGTTTGGGTACAAGAAAGTAGACAATCAGGACTGCGGGGAGAAAATAAAACAGAAACGGAACACTAGAAAACAGCATGGCGGCCCTTTCGGTTTACATAAATTAATTATTTCACGCCACGATCGGCTCGTCAGTGATGACAACAGCGCCAGAATACGCGGCCTGCAGCTTGTCGCGGAAGGTGTTGACGAGATCCTCCGCGCCGAAGCACGAGATCAGATAGTTGTCAACCGAAACGACGATCAGCTTGTCCGGAAAGCCGCACATCCACTGCTTGGCCATGATATAGTCCCGGATTTCCTTTGCCGCCTCATCCAGCTTTCCCGCATCGGTCAGGCGCAGCGCACCGCAGGTGAAGGTGTTGCCATTCATCATATGGAACAGCGACGCGCCGTCGTCCGCCATCGCAACAACGGATGCAGGGATGCTCAGCAGATACTCGACATCGGACGCGTTTTCAAGCCCAACTGTCCCAGGCTTGCCGTCGGTCATGTTGGCCTCGGAATAATCGCCGCCCGCCGCAGGGAATTTTTCGTCTTCGGAATAGCTTGCCCAAACGGTGTTCAGAATGGTCAGCGCGTCGGGAATTTCCGACGCGTCCGGCTGCGCGTCAGACTTTGCCGCACAGGCTGTCAGAGAAAGCGCCGTCAGAGCAGCCAAAAAAATCGCAATCAGTTTTTTCATGTTAGAACTCCTTTTGAATCTTTTTCTGGCGCGGGATTCTCCGCGTCCACTCTACAGACGCGTTTTTACGCCGCGGGTTTTGTCAGTATACGCGATAGTTGTGAACAATTCATGAATAATCTGCGGGCAGGCACAAATCGTGGCTGCCCGCATGGAAGCAAAGGAGTTATTTTACAAGATACCGGTGCAGCATCGCTGCAATCTGTGCGCGGGTCGCTCGACCGCGCGGCAGGAGGTTGCCGTTCGAGCCCTGCATGACGCCTGCTCCGCAGGCCCACTGCATGGCGGGGAACGCATAGTCGGAGATTTCCGCTGCGTCGGCATAGCTGAGGATATTTGTATCCTCGCCAACACTTACATCGACTCCCTTGTACTTTGCGTACCGGTACAGGATGGCCGCCAGCTGTTCGCGGGTAATGGAATCGTTGGGCCGGAAGCTTCTGTCTGCATAGCCGGTATAGACGCCGCTCTGTGCGGTCCATGCGACAGCCTCGGAATACCACTGACCAGACCTGACGTCTGTAAAACGCGCCTCGGCAGTCGGTGCAGGGCTTCCCTCCATGCGCCAGAGAATTGTCGCCATCATCGCACGGGTCGCAGTCAGATGCGGACCGAAGCGGGTATCGGAAACGCCCTGCATCACGCCTCTTCCGCAGACGAACATCACGTCGTCATAGAACCAATCAGCGATAGTCACATCCTCGAAGAAACGATTGCGTGTCCATGCGGCATATACCGTTTTGTCAGCATCCAGTGTAACGGAAGTCACGCGCTGCGTCAGCACCTCATCTGCGTACCAGCCATCGAACGTATAGCCATAGCGATAAGCAGAATATTCCGCAAGATCAATGACTGTGCCCTTAATCTTAACAACCGGCTCAAGCGAACTACCACCGTTTGTCTCAAACGTGAGTTTATAATAGGGCAAAACGTAGCCGCCAGTTACAGGAAGCTCTTCTGTTTCCTCATAATTGCAGATCGTACAGCTGCGTACCCTTTCTCCCGTTTTTGTCGAGGTCGGTCTGCGTACAATCGACCATTCTCCAAACCTGTGTACTCCCATATCCTTGATATGATCGCAGCGGGCGCAGACATGCCAATGTCTCTGCTCGTTTGTAATCCACTCTGGCTTATAAGTATGACCAAGCGGCTCACCATACTTCTTGCCACAGAATTCACAGGTCGCCTGCTCTGTGCAGGTTGCTTCGCCGCCGGAGCAATTCTCTGTTTCTGTGTGGATGGCATCTCTCGAGCAGACGCGCGTATGCGTGCCGTTGTCGTTGGATGTCCACGCGCCATAGTCATGTCCAAGCGGATTGCCGTACTCAAAGGTTTCCGTGCCCTTTTCGCCGCAGATGGCGCAGGACTTGTAATAGACCGCTTTTGCTATGCAGGTCGCGGCAGATTTCAGATACTTGTCGTCTGCTTTTTCAGCTGTGAAGTCATGCGCCTTCATTTCGCCGTATTCACTGCCGCAAGTCTCGCAGACCGCTTTTGCAGTGCAGGTCGCCGTGCCGCCGTGGCAGTTGCCCGTTTCCGTGTGGCTTGCATCTCTGGAGCAGACGCGGGTGTGCGTGCCGTTGTCGTTGGCTGTCCATTTGCCCCAGTCGTGACCGAGGATGTTGCCGGATGTGAAGGTGGCTTCATCGGTTGTGCCCTTGGAGCTCAGACCGCAGACGGAGCAGGACTTGTAATAAACCGCTTTCTTCGTGCAGGTGGCGGCGGATTTCAGATACTGTTCCGCTGCCGTTTCTTCCGTGAAACTGTGGGCTGCTAGCTCGCCGTATGCTCCGCCGCAGACCTCGCAGACAGCCTGCGCGGTGCAGGTTGCCGTACCGCCAGTGCAGTCTTTCGTTTCGGTTGTGCCGCAGCCCTCGTTCTGGCAGCTGTGGGTGTGCGTTGTGGTGTTATGGCTCCAAACGCTCCAGTTGTGCTCAGCCTTTGCCGCCTTAATCTCATAGCCGCATTCGCACGTCACTGCTGTCGTGCAGTTGTTGTCGTCCGTGCCGGAGTGCTCTGCGTAGCCGTCCTTCTGAGAATTATCGGTGATTGTGCAGCCCTCGGCGGTGCATTCGTGCCAGTGGTGGGTGCTATTGCTGCTCCACCTGGTTGCCCAGTCGTGGGTATGCATCACCGGTGCGCCCGCTGCCAGCTGCAGCCGCTCGTCGTCGTTATACTCCACATGGGCGTTGGCGCTGTCCGCGAAGAAATATTCAGAATAGTCGGTCTTCCACGCATTGGAGAACACGACGGGGTAGGCCGTGCTTTCAGTGGTGATACCGACCTCTGCGCCGTCGGCCATGCTCCCGGTGATCGATACCGCTTTTCCGGTCGGCAGATAAATGTTGTTGGGCTGGCTGGAAACGGTGTTGTCCTTCACCACGGGCTTGCCGCTGATGTTGACCGTGCCGCTTTCTACATACACAGCGCCGCCCTTTTCAGAAGCCGTATTGCCGCTGATCTCGCCGCCATAGAGGTTCAGCGTGCTGTGGACCACGGCAATCGCACCGCCCAGCGCGGCACTGCTGCCGGTGAACTTGCCGCCGTACATATCCATGGTGCTGCTGTTCAGATAGACGCAGCCACCGCCGCCATCGCTCTTTCCGCAGTTGATGCTGCCGGTGCCAACGCAGTCGCAGAGAATCAGATGCCCGCCGCCCGTCACAATAAATTTCCGCTGCGTGGACACGTCGGAGGGCTTCGCATACTCTTTGCCGTTCAGACAGAGATAGAGCGTTTTTCCGTTCTGGACGAAAATGCTGTCTGAAATCTGCGCATTCTCCGTCAGATAGACATGTGCAACATTATTCGTGTAGGAAATGGAACTGCTCTTTCCATCCCATTTCTGATATGTCACATCCGAATGAGAGGTGTGGTCGCCCGCAGTGACATCGCCGCCGCAGATGCAGTGCTTGTGGAGGAATGTCCAGTGGGCGTAGAGCGTATGCGCCGCGCGGGAGGACATAATTGTGGTTTCCTCCACCTTCGTGCCGCCGTCCTTTTCGGTGAACCAGCCGTCGAAGCGGTAGTCCGCGCGCGTCGGCGTCGGCAGCGAGCCGTAGGGCGAGTCGGGCTGAACGAGTTTGCTCTCTTCGCCCGCGCTCAGCGTACCGCCGTTCGGGTCGAAGGTGACCTTGACAGCAGAAGCGGTGTTGATTAGATACAGATTATAGTATCCGTTATCGTTTTGCATCTCCAGATGCCCGTACTCCGGGTTATCACAGAAGATGCGGTCGAGGTACATCTTCGCCTGAAAATCCTTTTCAATAAGCAGAGAATTCAAAAGGACAGACGCGCCGTTTTGGGTGATGCCGGTGAAGTAGACGCCGAGCTTTGCGTCTGCGTCCGTGTTTATGCGGGCGGTAAATACAATCTGCGTGTCCGGATCGCTGAGATAGAGGTTGTTTTGGGCGGAATTGACCGTGTTGTCATAGATATACGGAGCGATCGTGCCGCTGCTTCCATACACATTGCCCATATAGATTCTCTTTTCAGACGCAAACGGGAACAGATAGAGGCCGCCGCCCGCTTCGGCGGCAGTATTGTCGGTGATGCGGCAGTTCCGGTAACCGATGTAACAGACGCGGACATACGCGCCGCCGCCCTGTTTGGCCGTGTTGCCGGAGATCGTGCCGCCGTAGAACTCGCAGCGTCCGGTATTCTGGCTGTAGAGGTTGCTGCAGTAAACGCCGCCGCCCGCTTCGGTGGCTACGTTGTTCTGAATCTCGCCGCCGTTGAGATGGAACTTTGCGCCGGAGGAGGCGTAGATACCGCCGCCGTTGTTGGTGGCCCGGTTATTCGAGATCACGCCGCCGTTGATCGTGACAGACCCGGAAGTGGCATGGATACCGCCGCCGGCAGAGGCGGAGTTGCCGGTGATCGTGCCGCCCTGCATCGTGAAGCCGGAATTGCGTCCCGTGACGGACACAGCGCCGCCGTCTCCGGAGACGGTGTTGCCGGTCAGTGTGCCGCCGTAGAGCGTGGCGTTTGTATATGCGCCGATACGGATGCTGCCGCCGCTGGCATTGGAGCCGCCGAGCGTACCCGTGCCAACGCAATCGCACAGATCCAACTCCGCAGGCTTGCCTTCCTCGCCTGTCAGCGTGATGGCCGGCTGGGACGGATCGGCGCTGGTAAAGCTGTAGCCGTTCAGGCACAGATACAGGATGTGCTTCGGCGCAACTGTCAGATTGGCTGACACATTGCCGGTCAGATAGACATAAGCAACATAACGGCCCGCTTTAAGGTTTTCGCCGACCTGAACCCATTTCTGTTCGTATGTAATTTCGCTCTTGCCGTCCCACGCCTGCCATTCCACGTTCTCGTGGGTGTGATTGAGCGTACCGCCGCAGACGCAGTGCTCGTGGTAGTATGTCCAGTGGGCGTAGAGCGTATGATCCTCAAGTTCCGTCACGACAGTGGTTTCGTCCACCTTCATGCCGCCGACCCTCTCGGTGTACCAGCCGCTGAAGTGGTGGCTGTCGCGCGTCGGCGTCGGCAGTGCGCCGTAAGCATCGCCGGGCATAACCGATTTGCTCTTCTCGTCTTCGTTCAGCGTACCGCCGTTGGGGTCGAAGGTCACGGTATGTGCAGTCCGGGGCTCTTCCACGGTGAGAACCAGCACCGAAGATACGGAGAACTTATTCACCGCTGTCCGCGTGAAGGTCAGCGTATAGGTTCCGGACGGTAAATCGGTGATGGTGAGCCTGAGATCCTTCCAATCTACGTTACGGACGACGCTTACACGATCTTCGGGAATCCCGCCGTAGTCCCATGTTATCGAACTATCGGCACTCATGGAGGGAAAGACGGCATAAGTAGCTACATCCAGAGTGACCGTGTCTCCCCTTATCGCTGTGAGTGTGTATTTGTCAGCCTCATCCGTGGCTTCTTTTACGCCGTCGCCTGTAATCTCAATGTATGTAAACGGCGAATACAGCACCTGAACCTCCGAGATGGAGGAACCACTCGCCGCTGCACGGCTGATCCATTGAAGGTCTTCGGTCACGTAATAAGCTGAGTTGCTGTTTACTCTGAACAGCAGATCGCCGACCGTTCCGCCTTCGGTACGGTTGGTGATTTTTCCGTAGGTGCCGGTCTTGCTGCCTCTGAGCGTCGTGCTGCTGTACGCGTTGAGATTCGTGATCTTTCCGTCGTTCCAGATCGTGACGTCATAGTCTCCAACGTTCATATACGTGATGTATTTCCCCTCAGCCAAACGAACTGTTCCGGCTTTATTGATGGATACCGTGCGGTCAAAGCTTCTGAGGAAATGGATTTCTTCGGAGGTTTCGCTGTTGTTAAAATCTGCTATCGCATCATCATGTGCAAAGAAGCGTTTTTCATAAGGGTCGACGGAATGCAGCACTTTTGCAGCCACGATTTGACCGCAGAGCGCGCAGCAATCAGGGTCTTCGCCCTTCGAGCTGTCGCCCAGAACGTGTGGTTCCGTCGTGAAAATACCCGGGTGGCAGGAGGGATATACCTTGTGATTTCTTTTGCCTTCAAGATTGTATGGCACATAGACCGTTTCGCCCACATGCTTGTTCCTGTCGTAGCGCATGACGGAGGACGATCCGGTCGGATTCAAACCCGCCGCATCGAGGAAATAGCCGTTGCACTTCTCGCATCTCCAGTGCTCCACCCAGCCGTCGTGCTGGCAGTTCGCGTCCTGCGCCTCGTAATGCGTCAGGCTGTGGCCGGAAGCCGGGATCGTGACACCAGAAATGTCGTTTGCAAGTTTGTTCGTGCAATTCTCATCGGAGAAGATCTGCTTGCAGCCCTGACATTCCCAGCAGGTCTGCGATATCCCGGATTCGGTGCAGGTCGCGTCCTTCTTGTCGATCTTCTCGGCATACCCGATCTTATCGCGGGTCAGCGTGAACGTAATGGAATCGTCTCGGCCGGTGAGCAGCTTGCGTGCCGTCACCGACGCGTTGAACGGCGCGTGGCAGGAATCTGCATCCCGGAACGTCAAGCTGAGTGCGTTGTTCGCAATCTTGGTGCCTGAAACACCGCAGGTGTTGCATTTGAATGACACTTCAAACAGGACAGTCAGAGGTCTCGTCTCAGACGTATCCCATTTGGAAGAGTCCACGTTCTTGATGGAAATGGACGTTACTTCGCCGGTGTGCCCCTCTGTGCCGCAGAAATAGCTGTCGGCGGAGAGTGTCACATTGACTCTATATCCAACCGACGTATCTGTCGCCGCAGATGCGGTAAGGGCGAACAGCACCACTGCGCAAAGCACAAGTAGCACCGCCAGGATTTTTTTCTTCATGTTCTTTCCTCGCTTTCTTTTCGCACGCCTCCTATCCCCCGTGGGAAGCGTGTATCGGCGCAAGAGGTGGACTGCATGGAACGATTGCTCCATGCAAGGGAATTTTCCCTTGCCATATCGTTTTTTGCTGGCATGTGTGCCAATATTTTAACATAGGTTCGGAAAAAAGGCAACAGAAATAAATTTTCACCGTGCGTTGGAAATCAAACAGCATATTCCCGAAAAACCGGGTAATACATATAAATGTATCTTATGGTAGGAGGAACCAGCATGTCCAGCCTCAAAAATATCGAGAAATCCACCGTTTTAACACTCAAGGAGCAGGTCGCATATCAGCCCGGCCAGGTCGTGAGCAAGACTCTTGCGCAGAATGAAGCTTTAAGCGTCACGCTCTTTGCCTTTGACAAGAGCGAAGAGATCAGCACCCATGAATCCGGCGGTGACGCTTTTGTCACCTGCCTCGACGGCACCGGCCGCATCACCATCGACGGCGTTGATTACGAACTGCATGAGGGCGAGTCCATTGTTATGCCCGCACGCCATCCACACGCAGTCTTCGGTCAGGAGCAGTTCAAAATGCTGCTGGTCGTAGTATTCTAATCAGTAACAGCAAAACGGCGGCCATTCCGGCCGCCGTTTTGCTGTTACTCAATATTTTCGCCAATATTTCTGATTTTTTTGTGGAAAGAAGGATCATCACAGCAAACCCAGATAGGCTGCGTAAAATCCAATGCGTACATTCCAATAAAACTCTTCGCGTCAACAGAAACAGAACCGTCACTTGACTGCAGGCCGACCTCGTCGATACACTGTGTTGCAAGCAGCTGTACCTTTTGCAGTTCATCAATACTATGGAACATTTTTTTCGAGACCATAATTTTATTCTCCCTTTTAATTTTTCTTGGGAAGCAGCGGACCGATCACCTTCGACCATTTGCTCCGAGCCTCCCATATCATCATCCGCCAATCGGCTGGATCGATTCTGACAATTTAAAAAATTTCCGTTTCGCGGTACGCATTCCGCAAATCTGTGACATCAATCTCAGACAGCGCGCAGCATAATGCCTCAAATCGTTGGTCTGCGTCAGACGCGTCTGCGGCCAGTGGGCGAAGATCCTGTTCCCATGCGTCCCGCAGGGTATAGGAGAACGAAATGTATGCGGTTCTCTTCCTCAATTCCTGTTCGTTGAGAATATCCGGCCCCAAATGTCTCAGCAGTTCATGCCGAGCCTGCGGATGTTTGGCAATCGTAGAAAACTGCGTATCCGCACCAAATGCGTACGGATTTTTTCCGATTGCACGCATACGCGTACTGAGCGGCAGATCTCTTGAGGACGTGCCGATCTGAACAGTAAACCATCCCGGCTCACACACAAACCGCCCCAACTTCTCATCGTAGAATTCCAGATCCGCCTTGCTGACCGACAAGGTAACGACCTTGCTTTCGCCCGGCTCTAATCGGACTTTTTCAAAGGCTTTCAGTTCCTTTTCAGGACGCGGCAACGAGGAAACCTCATCCTTCAGATACAGCTGAACCACTTCCTGCCCGGGAACACTGCCTGTATTCGTCACACGCACACGGCAGCGCCACTGTTCCTGTTCGTCCACACGGAATTCTACCGCATCTGTTTCAAGTTCGTCAAGAGAAAATGTTGTATAAGACAGACCAAATCCAAACGGAAATTCCGGTTCAATGTGACGACTGTCATAGTAGCGGTATCCGACGAAAATCCCTTCACCGTAGCAGACCTGGTCATACTCACCCGGGAAATTTCCAAATGCCGGGCAATCGTACAGATGCTTTGGGAACGTCTGCGCAAGCTTTCCGGACGGATTCACGCGGCCGTAAAGAATATCCGCTGCGGCATGTGCGCCTTCCTGTCCGGGGAAATACATGCAGAGCAGCGCGTCAATGTCTGGCAAATATTCGCCAAGTTCTACAGGGCCTGCAACGTTCAGCAGCACAATCAATTTACAGGTGTGCTGCTTCGCGTCGCGGATTGCACGCTCCAGAACTGCACGTTCCTTCGTATCCAGCTTCAGGTCCTGCCTGTCAGCTCCCTCCGTGCCAAAGGCGGCGATTGTTACAACAATGGCGTCTGTCTCATCTGTCGCGGTATCTGCAAGCACACGCGCTTCTCCCACAATCCCTCTGGCTGCATTGATGAGGCTGCTGGTTTTGTTGGTAAATACGCAGCCACTGCCTGCGCCGCTCTCGATAAAGCGCGATTTCCATGCGCCGTAAAACGCTGCCGTGCAATCCGGCCGCAGCGGAAGTGCTTTGGCATCATTTTTCAGCAGGATTATTCCTTCTGCCGCAGCCTGATAAGCAACCTTCCTCGCCGCTTCCGAGTCAATATCATGCTCCTGCCTGCTGCGCATGACAGGCATTTGGACAAGCATGCGTAAAATCCGTTCTACGCTCTCATTCAGCTTCTCCTCGCTTAAGGTTCCTTCGCGGACTGCATTAACAATCGGAGCAATATCTCTTGGCCCCGGCATACATAGATCGTTTCCGGCTTTCAGTGCAGCAGTCTGATCGTATACACCCCCCCAGTCTGACACAACAACGCCGTCAAACTTCCATTTTGCGCGCAAAGTACCATCAATCAGCTGTTCGTTATGTGCACACGCCTGGCCGTTGATCCAGTTATACGCCGTCATAACAGACCCTACCCTGCCCTTTTGGACGCAGGCACGAAACGCCGGCAGATATATTTCCTGCATTGCACGCTCGGAGATCATTTCATTAATCGTCTGGCGGTTCGTTTCCTGATTATTTGCTGCAAAATGCTTAACATCCGCGCAGACACCCTGTTCCTGTACGCCAAGCGCATATTCCGGCGCCAAACGGCTGATAAGCATCGGATCTTCGGAATAGCCTTCAAATCCGCGGCCGCCGCGCGGGTCGCGCTGGATATTGATGCAGGGCGTTCCAAGCAGCATATCGACTCCAAACGCAGACGCTTCCTTGCCTACCTGGCGTGCGCAGGCGCGGACGATTTCCGGATTCCACGTCGATGCGAGCAGGGAGTTGACTGGGAAACAGCTTGGTAAATCGCCGCTCGGAACCAACGTCTTCAAATACGCGAGAAATTGTTCCAAAACGCCGCGTTCGTCCTCGCCAAGTTCTTCCGGGCACTCCAGATGCTCCATGATATAGACGAGCCTTGACAAAGAGCCCATTGCACCGCTCAACTCCGGTGTCCCACTGATTTTCTTTGTATGAAGCAGTTGAGCCAGATACTGACGGAGATTGATGCCGCAGCCGCCATCGATCAGCACCGCAGCAGGGACTCCAAGGCGCTCAATCGGCGCCGTACCGAATGACGAACCGCCAGTCACAAGCGTTGCTTTTTCCTCAAGCGTCATTTCTGCAAGTACATCCAGAATGCCTGCACCGTTTTTTAATGTCGCTGACATTGTAATTTTCTCCTTAATTTATAAAAATAGCCTCAGAATGATGGGAAATGTTACAATCAAACTTATATTGGATACCAAAGCCATACCGGCGCCAAGCCGACAATCACGATTCACCATAGTTGGAAAAAGAATTGTGTTCATTCCCGTTGGCATGGCAAAGAAGTATGCCCCAACGACAAGCAGTTCCCGCGGTGCATGCAGCAGCTTTATCATCATGAGCGACGCTGCAGGCAAAATCAGGAGGCGCAGCGCCGAGGCAAGGTACACCCGCCGATCCTTTAAAATATCCGCCGGCCGGAAGCCTGCGATCACCATACCTGTCAGGATCATGCTCAGAGGCCCCACGCAGCTCTTCCCTGCAGTGAGCAGTGAGATCACCGCAGTCGGAAGACGGAATTGCAGCATGCCGCACGCAGCGCCGAGAAGCATTGCAAAAACACTGGGATTGCAAAGCGTACGCAGCGACAGCTTCTCCATCCCACAAAGCCGCCGGTAAACATCTGTGTATCCATAAATCATATGCGGGATGGTGAAAATCACCATATGGAACAGCATCTGCGAACCATAGACTGCTTCTATAAGAACATAACCGAAAAAACCATAGTTTGGAACAAGGAATGTATACTGAAAAATTCCGACCTCATACGGATCCTTCGCAAGTTTCCTCGCAAAAAACGTATAAAGCGGAAATGTAACAAGGAAGCTGGCTGCACCCCATAAAAAGGCAGAGCGCTCCTCTTGCAGCGTTTGCAGCGAAAGACTGTCGTAAACGCTCAGAAAAAGCATGCACGGCAGAAAAAAATCAACCACCACGCGGGATAAGCCGCCCGGGAAGCTGCCATCCACGATTATTTTCCACCTGGCGAACATGCCCAGCAGCAGGAAAGCAAACAGCTGAAACAGCTGAGAAAGCATCAACGTCATGTCGAATCCTCACAAAAGGGAGATTATCCGCTTTTCTCTGCTGCTCCGGTATGCCGCATCAACTACTCGCTGCACCTCCAACGCCTGTGTGGCCGGAACCTCCAGAGGCGTTCCGCAAAGAACGGACTCTGAAAAGCTTTCGATTTCGCGCGTATAAAGATTTCCGAATACCGCCGGGCACATGCGCCCCTGTCCATAGCCAGTCTGCGGCCTGGGATCAAGCGTAGGCAGCATATCGGCATCAATCAGGTTCAAAGTACCCGTATCCTCTTGTCCAAGGATATTGTCTCCCATCAGGCGCCCCTTGCTGCCGAACAGATTGAGATGCCACTTGGCTTCTGCATATGGAATATTGAAGCTTGACTGTACAAAAAACTGTGCGCCATTTTCCATCCGCAGCAAAACTGCAGAACTGTCCTCGACCTCGTAGCCAGGATCCCGGAATAGAACATTTTCATTCATTGCCGCGACTTCCGTCACCCGCATTCCGGTGATAAAGGAGATCAGATCCAAGCAGTGAATGCCCATATCCATCAGCGCACCGCCGCCGTTTTTCTTTTGCAGCCGCCACACGCCGGACTGGTACGGCATCCAAAGCGTAAAGTTTGCTGTGCCGGAAAGCACAGTTCCAATCCTACCGTCCAAAACTGCCCGGCGCATACTCTGGACATGCGTGCCGAAGCGCATCATAAAGCCAGCGCCAAAGGCAACTTTGTGTGCCTCGCAGCAGTCGATCAGTGCTTTGGTCTCATCCGCAGAAACAGTCAACGGTTTTTCCATCAGAATGTGCTTTCCGGCCTGCGTCGCAAGCGTTCCTTCCCGGTAATGCTCTGCGACCGGTGTCGCAATATAAACCGCATCAACCTCCGGATCGCGCAGCAGTTCTTCCTCCGACGTATAGGCACGTTTTGCCCCATGCTTCCGGCGCAACTGTTCTGCACGTTCCGGGGTACGGGCCGTCAGTGCAACCAGTTCTGCGTTTCTTGCTTCCAGAATTCCGGGGATCGTGCGTGTGTCGGCGATCCCGCCCGCACCAATCACGCCCCAGCGCAGCTTTTCCATATAGATTCCTTTCTTTGCATGTTCCTGAAAAAATGACGCAGGCGTTATTGCCTGCGTCATTTTTAGAGGTTTCTTCGTTTACATGTTTACGCAGCGCACCATATCATATTGGGGTGTTCCGCTGTGGTACAACTTACTGCTGCTTGGCGAGCGCTTCTGCAGCCTTTTTGCGCAGTGCACGCTTTTCAAAGACAACGTTCTGGTTCTGCGAAATGCCGATGAACAGCAGCAGGAACAGACCGGTTGCGACCTGCTGCAGCGTGGACGACAGGCCAAAGGCCAGAAGGCCGGAGCCGAGCATTTTCATTGTGAACGCGCCCAGCGCGATGCCGATCGTGATATCACAATACTTTGCCAGATACTGACCGATAAACACGCCCATGATCGCGTCAAAGCCCATGCTCGTCGTCGCCATGTTCAAGGTTGCCGCGGCGTTGCCCGTCATAGAGAGGGATACGGTCGAGGCAAGGCCAAGCATGACGCCTTCCAGAAGGAAGCTGAAGAAACGCGTTTTTGTCAGATTGACGCCGATGTTCTGTGCAATCGCAGTGCCGTAGCCGAGCGCGCGGACATTGTAACCGAATTTGGTTTTGTTGTTGAGCGTCCAGATGATCAGGCCGCCGACAATAAACACAATGAAGATATAGGGAGATCTGCCGAGAATTGAAATGTCGCCGCGAATGGCAACGCCGCCGCCGTTAAACAGAAGCGCGGAAAGCGTTTCATACATCATCAGAACGCCAAGGCCGGTGACCATAGACGGAATACGCAGGAAGTTGAAGAGCACAAACATGACCATCGACAGAACGATCGTACATGCAATCAGGATGAACATCAGCCCTATGCAGTTCGTGCCGAGCTTCAGCGCAATATTGCCGCCGATAATACCGGACAGACAGATGACGGAGCCGGGCGTAAAGTCCCAAACGCCCATGGTCTGGTTGCTGGAAATTGCCCATGCAATCAGCGTCGGCAGAACCGTCTGGCGCAGGATTGCAAACATGGTAGCGGGCTTACCGAACCGGAAGCCGGAGCCAACCGCAAAAATCAGATAGACAACCAGCGGGAGAATCAGACATTTCAGTTGATTAAGTCCTTTATTAGATGCTTTGCGCAATAAAATCACCACTTTCCAGAATGAGAAGAACCCGTTTTATTACCGGGGGGCTTTCGCCCCCCCTATTTCTGTTGGTCAGCTAAGCGTGCAGGGTAGAATTAGCCTTCTTTACGAGCAATTACGCTCTCCATGCTGTAGCCCTTCCAGGTATCATAGAGGTCCTGGAACGTAGCGTCCGGATTGACGCGGGTGACAAACTGTGCCAACTCCTCAGCAGTCCATGGGAACACACCCTCGGCATCGATGTACTTGACATAGTCCGCATAGCCCTGAGAACCTTCGATGTTGATGAACTGGCTGTCGATCTGGATCGGCAGATCAATGGTGCCGTCAACAGCGTTGACACAGCACAGAGCCAGGAACACGACCTCAGGATACTGGCCGCCGCCGATGAAGTCGAGCGCGCCCTCGTCCATGTATTCGCCGGTGCCGTCCTGCACGTCCAGCGTCGCAAACTTGATCGTGCCAGTCTTGCCCTCTGTGGCGAGCGTCTGGATAACAGCGTCCAAAACGCCGTTAGATGCGCCGGTAGACACAATACCGTCAAGTTCCGGATACATGGCGATCATGTTCTGGATAGCGGCGGGAGCAGTCGTATTCAGGGAAGCATCACGGAACTCAGAAACGACTTCCATATCGTCATACTTTGCAACTTCGTCATAAATGCCCTTGTAGCGTGCGTCGTGGCAGGCGTTGCCAGCCGCGGGAGCAAGAACAGCAATGTGTCTGGAGCCTGCTTCATACAGCGCGTCAACCATTGCAGCGCCGGATGTTTCGTCATCGACGGTGGAGCAGCCAACCCAGTACGGGGACTGTTCGAGGTATGCCTTCAGTTCTTCATCGAGAACCGGGGAGCCCCACTGTGCCATGTAAACTTCGTTCTTCGCGCACAGGTCGATCAGGGAAGCGCTGGCAATCGTCGTCATAATGACGTTGCAGCCTGCCTGAATCAGAGATTCTGCCTGGCTGATGATGTCTTCAGCAGTCTTATACTGACCGTAGACGATCTCCATGCCGACGTAGGGAGCGACATAGTCGAGATAGCGCTGATAAGCGGAACCCAGACCATCGGTATAGCCCCAGCCGATAAAGCCGATCTTCACGGTTTTGCCTTCGGGCGTCTCGACGTCGGCGGGTGCATCTGTGGTGGCTGCCAGGGTATCTGCTGCGGGGTTGTCCGTGCTGGGGGTTTCGGCGGGCTTGCTGCTGCAGCCAGCGAAGATGGCCATCACCATGATGGCGGCGAGCAATAGAGCGATCAGTTTTTTCATTTTTGTTCCTCCGTTCATTTTTCCAGTCATTACTTGATTACCTGCCCACGGGTTCTCTCGTAGGAAAGGGCTACGACAGCGATAAAGATGAAGCCTTTGATGCCTTCAATCGCGTTCTGCGGTGCGCCAAGGAGAATAAAGCCGTTTGACATGACCGCAATGGTCAGCGCGCCGATCACTGCGCAGCGAAGCTTGCAGGAAGCACCGCCGGACAGAGACAGGCCGCCAAGAACCAGCGCAATCAGAACGTCCATTTCAAATCCGGAACCGCTTTGCGGATAAACCGCACCGCCGCGAGCCGCAGCAAAGAAGCCAACGACACCGACTGCGCCGCCCAGCAGCACATGTGCAAGGATGCGGTACTTTCTTGTGTTGACACCGGCAAGCTCCGCTGCTTTGGGATTGCCGCCGATGGCGCGTTCATATTTACCGACTCTGGTGAAATTGAATACATAAAAGCCGATTGCCAGCACAATCAGGAGCACGATCACCTTCAGCGTCCAGTTATCAGTTGCCGCAAACTCAGGCGGGATATACATCATGGCCGTAGCCGTCACCGTCTGAAGGATGCCGCGCATGATAAAGTTCATGCACAGCGAGGTGATGAACACCGCAATGCCGAGCCACACGCTCAAGCCGCCGGTCAGAAGACCGGAGAGCAGGCCTGTTGCAATCGATGCAACCAGTGTCAGCGGCGCAGGGCAGCCGGCACGCAGCAGCAGGACAACAACCAGCGAACAGATTCCCTGCAGTGCGCCGATTGACAGGTCGATGCCGCCGTAGGCGTAGACGAAAACTGCACCGGTACCGGCCAAAATCGTAAACACCGCCTGGTTGATAATGACCTCAATGTTGGACAGCTTCAGAATCGAGCCCTTTGTCAGGATTGCAAAGAGCAATGTAACAAAAATCACGCCGAAAAGCGGTGCCACGGTGCGAACATTAAATCGCTTGCGGGGTATTTCCGGCACTTTTGCAGCTTTTGCCGCTTCCATTTGTTCTTTCATGACATCACTCCCTTAAATCATATAGTGGATGACGTCCGTCTCTTTCAGATCCGCGCTCCGCGTAAAGGTGTGCGTAAGCTGTCCGTCCTTCAAAACCATGATACGATCAGACATACCGATCAACTCCGGCAGTTCCTCCGAGATCATGATGATGGACTTCCCTTCCTTTTTCAGACGGTACATCAGCTGATACATGGCAACCTTGACGCCGATGTCGATTCCTCGCGTCGGACAGTCCAAAATGAGAATATCCGACTTGTTGCCGATCCACTTTGCAAAGACAACCTTCTGCTTGTTGCCGCCGGACAACTCGCTGACATATTGCTGCGGTCCCTGGCACTTGATGCTCATGGACTTGATCTCCTGCTGCGCGAGTTCACGCTCGGCCTTCGGGGAAACATAGGTAGCCTTTTCAAGCATCGGAATGGACGGCAGGACAATGTTGTTGCCGATCGTATCGTTCAGGATAATTGCTTCCTGATCGCGGTTCTTGGACATATAGGCGATCTTGTTCCGAATCGCCTGCTGCGGATTGGTAATGTGCGTTCCGTTTTTCAGCACGATGGAACCGGTAATGAGTTGTTCAGCACCAAACACAGCCTTGCCAAGTTCGTGCATACCGCATTCGCTCAGGCCGCCGAAGCCAAGGATCTCGCCCTTGTGCAGTTCAAACGAGAAATTCTCCAAGACAGCACCTGCCGTAACGTTTGTCGCTGTCAGGACGACTTCGTCATCGTAAGAACCGTCAAAATCGGTGCGGTAATAATCATCGGAAATTTCGCGGCCAACCATGTAGGTACGCATTTTGTTGACTTCCATTTCCTCGCGTTCCATGGTGGCAACCAGAATGCCGTCACGCAGAACCGTAATGGCATTGCAGATGCTCATCAGTTCATCAAGGTCATGGGAGATGAACAGAACTGCCTTTTTCTCGCTGCTGAGTTTGCGCATGATATTATAGACAATATCACGTCCGCGCTGCGACAGTGCCGTCGTCGTCTCATCCACGATAAAAATCTCCGGATGATCGTACATGGCGCGCGCAATCTCTACGATTTTGCGATCCTCGAAGTTCAGATCGTTGATCGGAGCGGCGGGATCAATATGGTCCGCGCCGATCTCCACCAAAATCTTCTTTGCCGCTTCGTTCATCTTCTTCACGCTTAGGAACGGGCCTTTGCAGAAAAGCTTTTCCTTCCCGATGAAGATATTTGCAGCGACTGTAATGTTAGAAATGGTACCCATCTCCTGCACGACCATCGCAATACCCTTGGCCTGCGCCTCGATCATGCTTGTGGGCTTGTAGGGCTCACCCTTGAAGAACATTTCACCAGAATCGTAGGGCTGTACACCAGCCACGATAGAGGAGATTGTGGATTTACCGGAGCCGTTTTCACCAATCAGGCCACGGATCTCTCCACGGTTTACTTCCAGTTCGACATCGACCAACGCCTTTGTCGGACCGAAACTCTTAAACATATGCTTGCAGTGGAGCAGTACTTCCTTACTCACACAGACATCCCTCCCGGTCTTATTTCATGAACTTACAGTTCGCTGATGTCGAGTGCACCGACAGCTTCAAAAATCTGTTCGTATGCCTGTTTTTTCACAGCTTCGTCGATCGGTGCATGATCAAGCATGCTGTGCAGAACCTGACCGATCTCACGGTGCGGGAAGTAATACAGTGCGTCCGCCATATCGCTGACGTCGATGTGCAGCGCTTCAAGCTGTGCGTCGATGATCTTTGCCGCACGTTCGTCGGCATGGATCACGCAGAGCATCGTCTTCTCGTTGTAATTGTAAATGCTGCGGCACTTGACAAGGAACTTTGCCTTGCACGAAATATTGTCAGAAGCGTTGCCAGCCAGAACCTCATAATAGCCCGCTTCGCAGTCCCAGCACTTATGTTCGGGATCATAACTCTTAAGCATGTCCTTCGTAATCTGGAACGTGAGAACCTGTTCCTCACTGGGCTGAAGCAGAACCTTACGGAATGCCTTCAGTTCCTTGACAGGCTTGTCCAGCGTAGACTTGACATCGGAGATATAGATCTGAACGACTTCCTTGCCTGCACGGTCGGAAACGTTCCGAACCTTGACGGAAGCGGTCAGCGTCTCCTCGTTATCATAGTTGACAACCGTGTGGTCGAGCGTCAGGTCAGAAATCTCAAATTTGGAGTAGCTGAGGCCATGACCAAATGCGTAGCGCGGCTTGACATCCTTCGTATCGTAATAGCGGTAACCGACCAGAATACCCTCGCCGTAGAACACCTCGCCCGCGCAGCCTGGGAAATTGCCGTAGGTCGGCGCATCCTTGTAGCGCTTGGGGAACGTAACCGGCAGCTTGCCGGACGGATTGACCTCTCCGAACAGGATCTGCGCCGCAACACGGCCGCCCTCCATACCTGGGTAGAATACGCAGAGGATTGCATCGGCATCTGCTTCGTAGTCACTGACATCGACCGGACCGACTACATTGAGCACGACTATGACGCGCTTGCCTGCGGCCTTGGCGTCCCGGACGGCAGTCATCAGCATTTCCTTTTCGCTGGGCGCGACATCCATCTCGAAGCGATCCCAGCCCTCCTGGCCCCATGCCGTTGCGGCAATCACAACCACATCAGTATCAGCCTTGATCTCGCCGAAGCAAACATTATCTTCGCCCGCGATCTGCTTTGCGGTACCCATGAGGCTGGTCGTCAGTTTGGTGTGAACCTTCGCGCTGCCGCCGCCGGATTCGATAAACCGCTTGCTGGCGTTGCCGAAAAAGCTGAGTTTTGCATCCTTTTTGAGCGGAAGCAGGCCGTCGTTCTTGAGAAGCGTAATGCCCTCCTCCGCGCAGCGGTAAGCGACATCTTTTGAATAGTCCGGGTCAATCTTGTCATATTTGCGGCCCTTCATGACCGGCATATCGAGCAGCATCTGCAGCATCCGGCTGACAGCGAGGTCGATCTCTTCCATTTTGAGAGAGCCGTTCGCAACAGCGTCAAGGATTGGCTGAATGTCGCGCGGGCCGGGCATATCGAGATCATTGCCCGCTGCAATGGCTTTCGCCTGATCATAGGCAGCGCCCCAGTCGGAAACGACAAGACCGTCAAAGCCCCACTCGCCGCGAAGCACATCGGTCAGCAGCCAGTGGTTCATTGCGCAGGCCGTGCCGTTAATTTTATTGTACGCGCTCATAACGCTCTTGACTTTGCCTTCCTGCACGCAGGCCTTGAAGCCCGGGAAGTAGATTTCCTCCAGTGCGCGCAGCGGGATCGTCTCGTCAACGTTCTGACGATGTGTTTCCTGGTTGTTCGCAGCAAAGTGCTTGACGTTTGCGATCGGGCCTTCCGCCTGCAGACCCTTTACAAACTCCGGCGCAAGAGAAGCTGCCAGACACGGGTCTTCGCTGTAGCCCTCGAACACGCGGCCGTTCATCGGATCGCGGTGAATGTTTACGTTCGGAGAGCCGAGCACCATATCAACTTTGTAGGCATCCATCTCACGGCCGACGGCGCTGCCGCAGTCGTAAACAGTTTTGGGATCCCACGTTGCACCAAGCAGCATTCCCGGCGGGAAGCAGCCCGGTTGCTGCTCATAGGGCATGATTGCCTTCATTTCCTTGCGGATATAATCGGCTACCTTCTGCTCCTCATCCGTCAGCGGAATATCCGATTCAAGCTTATCGAGGATCGGCATAACCTTTGCGGAATTGCTGATACCAGAAAGGCTGAGATTGTTTTTGCCGCTGTCACGCTTCAGCGCGCGGCTGTACACATCGCCCCAATACTGCTGGAAGTTGATTCCGGTTCCTCCGTCAAGCACCGTGCAGGACGGAATTCCGAGCCGCTCTACCGCATATGTGGTAAACGAACTCGCGCCGGTCAGAAGGTGCGCTTTTTCCTCCAGTGTCAACTCGGCAACTACGGCCGGGATGGAACTGCGATCGGTCAATTTCGCTGCCATGTTTTCCTCCTTGTCGCTTATCCCTATCAATGTTTTCCTGAACTACGCCGCCTTTGCATGCACAGCACTCAAAACGAGGTTTTGTAATTCACTTTCATATTCACAGGATAGTCTCTTTCTGCCGAATTTGCAAGCAAAAAAAGCATCACTCGAGCAATTTCGTTTTTTATGCTTATAAATTACGGCCTAATTTTGTGCATACTTTACAGTTTCAAAAAAGTTATACTCTATTTTTCCGAAACCATCCCATTCGGAATCCTTCTCTTTCATAATTAACGTCTCGTATGTTATAAAAAAAACTTTTAAAACTATTGCGTTTCAGCAATTTATCTGTTATATTGCAAATACAGGAGTTTTTTGCGGTTTGCATTGTCTGTTATGCACAATCATCATTTTCTGCGAATCTACTACTTTAAATGGATTTTCAGCGGCGCAGGAAATAAGGTTATCAAACATCCCCGCAGATCGTCTCGACCGAAATGCACCTGAAAACCCGGTTAGGAGGTTCTTACTTATTATGCTTACCATCCCCAACAACGCCGCAGCACTCCCTGCCGATTTGAAATACAGCAATCGGTTTTCTGTTTTGAGCCAATTCCGCAGCAACGAGCAGCTCACCGCAAACAATATTGCGGACAGTTTGAATCTCAGCCGCCAGACCGTTATGAAAAACATTCAGTTCTTTCTGAAGCATGGGTTGCTTGTCTCCGTCGGAAAGGCTCCTTCAACTAATATTGGCGGCAAGCGTCCAGAGTTGTTTTCTCTTACAGATAAGCTGTTTCTGCTGTGTATTGAGTTGTGGCCAGAGGAGTTGTGTCTGGTCCTTATGGATTTCCAGTCGAACATGATTGACAAACTCTGTGTGCGTCAGCCGCTTCTGCAGCAGGCTACGGGCGCACTGGATGCTGTCGGAAAACTTGCCACAAAATTTTTGCAGCAGAATAACGTCCCGCTGTCGCTGCTCCGAGGCGTGTGTATCTCGACGCCCGGCATTGTTGACTATCGGACCAGCATGCTCAAATTCAACGCCCTTGCTCCGCAATGGGGCAACAATATTCCGATTGTGGATATTCTTCGCGCGTATTTTGGACCCGATGTCATGATCGTCGTAGAGAACGTGGGCAAACTCACCGCGCGCGCACTGCTGCACGATACTGCCCTGCTCAAAGGACAAAACCTCAATGACAAGCGGCTTCTGACCGTGTTTACCTCATGGGGTCTGTCCGGCTGTCTCATCGACAGAGGAAGGATCCATAACGGCAAACATGCGCTGATTGGTGAGTTCGGCCATATGACGCTTGAAGGCAGTTATCCGTTCCGCTGCGGCTGCGGCAGCAGCGGCTGCTTTGAACAGGTTGTCGGCAACACGCACATTCAGATGCGTATCTCGCAGGAATGCTCCAAGTATCCGGACTCCATGCTGCAAACCATTCCGGTATCAGCTATTACAGTTGAAACAATTTTTGATATGTCTGAGCGCGGCGACGAACTCGCACGGAAAATCGACGCCGAACTGGCACAGCATTTTGCTGTCGCGCTGCGCAACATTTCTCTGAATTTCGATCAGGAATGTGTCGTGATCCAAGGCATTTTTTCCAATGCGGACGACTATTTCAAACAGCAGCTGAATGAGAAGCTGATGGAATTTCATTATTATTTTGACAATACGCCGTTCGAGATCCAATACGATACGCGGCCAATCTACAAACTGGATCAGATGGGTGCCTATGCTTATATGTTGGACAGCTATCTCTCAAACAGCGAATTGTATGCAGGCGCCTGACTTCCCTGACAAGCCACGCGGCAACCGCATCCGCTGGAGCCGCGCAATCAATATGAATCAATTAGCCCAATAAACAATCTATCAGGAGGAACTACACATGAAAAAACTGACCAACCGCGCTTCGATCCCCGAACTTCTGAAGGACATGTCTCTGGATGAAAAGCTGACGCTTCTGACAGGCAGATCGGCCTTCCTGGCCGGCGGCTGCCCGGAACGTGATATCCCGAATCCTCTGTTTCTTGATGGCGGAACAGGCTTCAACACCATGCAGATGGAGATCGAAGCCAGCTATCGCGTCATGGAAGAGAAGAATGGTGCCGTTGACCCTGAGAGCATCACAAGTCCTATGGCTGGCCTGACGCTTGCGATGGCCCCCGGTGCTGTCCGTGAGGACGGTGCAGAACCTACGGAGGAAGAAAAGAAAACAGCTGCACGGATCGCAGAGATTCTTGATGAGACTCGTCCCGCAGACCGCCGCCTCGGCTGCTATCCGCCGGGCATGTTCTTCGGCGCTACAATGAATCCCGACGTGATCTACCGCTGCGGAGAAGCGCTTGGCCGCGAAGCATCCGCCTGCCATGTTGACGTTCTTCTCGGTACACCGAATGTCAATCTGCACCGTGACCCGCGCTGCGGCCGCTTGTTTGAAGGCTATTCCGAGGATCCCTGCGTCGTTAAGTCGCTGGCTCCCAGCTTCGTGCGGGGCGTGCAGGACACCGGTGTCGTTGCGAATGTCAAGCATTTTGCCGCAAACAATCAGGAAACAGAACGCATGGGCGTGAATGAGCACATTGGAGAGCGTGCGCTGCGTGAGTTGTATCTGCCAGGCTTCAAAGCCTGCGTCGATGCAGGCTGCAAGACCCTGATGTCCTCTTATAACCAGATCAACGGCTATCCCAGTTCTCAGAATCCTTGGCTGCTGCGCAAGGTACTCCGTGAAGAATGGGGCTTCAAAGGCTTTGTCATGTCTGACTGGGGTGGCGTTTATAACCGCGTTGCTGCACAAAAGGCCGGCAATGATGTCTGCATGCCCGGGCCGCGCGCAATCAGCGAACTGAAAGCCGCCGTAGCATCCGGCGAACTTTCTATGGCGCAGATCGATGAAGCGTGTGAAAACTATCTGAACATCATGCTGGAAATGCCCATCCTGAAGGGCCGGAGATACACCAGCATTGATTGCGAGCATTCGCTTGCCGCTGCCTATGACGCAGCAAAAGAAGGCATCACACTGCTCAAAAACGACGGTGTCCTGCCTCTGAGCAAAGCAAGCAGCGTCGCGTTCTATGGCGCGCGCAGCAAGAAGTTCTGCGAATCCGGTGCAGGCTCTGCTGAGGTTGCTACGGAACTGAGCACAAACATGTATGACTGCACATGCGCACTGATTGGCGACAAGCATGTCAGCTTTGAACAGATCACCGATCAGACTGATTACGTCGTTGTTACCATCGGTGCAAACGGACAGGAAGGCGCAGATCGTCTGGATATGGAGATGGAGCCTGAGGATCGTCCGGTTCTTGAGCGCGCCATCGCAGAAGCGACCGCTGCACAGAAAAAGGTCATTCTCGTTCTGAATATCGCTGCACCGATTGACATCGCACAGTACGTTGATCAAGTTTCTGCGATCCTCTGCGTGTATCTGCCCGGTATGTGCGGCGGCCAGGCTGCGGCAGATATTCTCTTCGGCGATGTGAACCCGTCCGGCAAACTGCCTCTAACCTTCCCGAAGCACTATGCCGATACGCCGACCTACCTCAACTTCCCGGGAGAAGGCAGTGAGGTCACATACGGCGAAGGCATTTACGTCGGCTATCGCTACTATGACAAGAAGCATATTGAGCCGCTGTTCCCGTTTGGCTTCGGTCTGAGTTATACGAGTTTTGCGCTGTCCGGTCTGCAGGTTCCGCAGGAGGCAAACCTGGAGGATGGCAAGACCATCAACGTCAGCGTCAACGTCAAAAATACCGGCCGCGTGGCCGGCAGCGAGGTTGTTCAGATCTATATCAACGATGTGCAGGCAACGCTTGACAAGCCCGTTAAGGAACTCAAGGCTCTGAAAAAGGTATTCCTGCAGCCCGGCGAGCAGAAGACTGTCACATTTGAACTGAGTAAGCAGGACTTTGCCAGCTATGATGTTAAGCAGCAGCAGTGGACCACAGAGCCCGGCGAATATCAAATCCTTGCCGGTACATCCAGCCGTGATATCGCACTGTGCAGTTCCGTTGAAGTCAAATGCGTCAATCCCTACGGCCTTACGCCGTTCACCCCGATTGCAAAACTGGTCACTGATCCGGCTGCGATTGCAATCCTGAAAAAGCATATTCCCGGCTGCGACCCGGTCGCGGATTCTAGTTTCATGATTGTGTTCCAGCCGCAGGTACCGTTCTGCGACGCATGGCGCATGACATTTGCAACAAAGCTTTCTGGCTCTGAGCAAGAAAAGAAGGCTGTTTACGACGCAATCTGCGCTGATTTCGACCGTGCAAACCGGACGGCAGGCTGAAGCTGTGGGCGCGAACGTGAAAGGAACTTATTTTCTCGGTGCAGATGCACCGGTCAAATTTGAAACGCGCAACATGCAGTTTGGCCCGCTTTCCCCGACAGATGTTCTCATGCGGGTACACGCGTGCGGCGTTTGCGGCACGGACGTTCATATTTACAAAGGCGAGGCGGGCTCTGCGCCCGTCACGCCGCCGGTCGTGCTCGGACATGAGTTTTCCGGCATTGTGACCGCAGTTGGCTCTGCGGTCACAACCTGCCGCCCCGGCGACAAAATCGCGGCGGATCCCAACATGTACTGCGGTATCTGCCGCCCCTGCCGGGAAGGCAGAAAGCAGAACTGTGAGCATCTGTTTGCGCTGGGTGTCAACACGAATGGCGGCTTTGCGGAATTCTGCGTTCTGCCGCAGACACAATGCTTCGTGCTGCCGGAGGATGCCGACTTGGACGCAGCTGCGATGGTCGAACCGCTTGCCTGTGCGATACACGGCATTGATCAAGCCGGTATCCGCCCCGGCTGCAACGTTCTTGTGATCGGAGGCGGCGCGATTGGGCTCTTGATGGTGCAGCTGGCCAAGCTGAGTGGCGCAGCAAACGTGCTTTTGAGTGAGCCTGTCGCAGTCCGGCGAAAAATCGGAGCAGAGGTTGGCGCAGACGCGGTCGTTGATCCGATCCACGAAAGTCTTCCTGAAAAGATCCGTCAGGTTTTTGGCGCGGACGGCGCCGACACCGTTATTGAGTGCGTCGGCAATCCGCAGGCAGCACTTCAGGCAGTCGAAAGTGCCGGGCCGGGTGGGACGGTTCTTCTGTTCAGCGTACCGAAGGTCGGCTCCACCATTCCCCTCCCCTTGATGGACATCTATAAAAAAGAACTGCACATCCACGGTTCGATCATCAACCCGGATACGCATCAGCGCGCAGTTGATCTGATTGCCGCGGGAAGACTGGAACTCAAAAAACTGATAACCCATACGTTTGATCCCGAACACCTTGAAGAGGCGATTCTCTGCCAGATGGGCAGCGAATCGATCAAGGTTCTTGTAAAACCGTCTCAGGACGACTGAAAGGAATTGTATTATGAAAAGCACCATGCTCCAGCAGGTGATGGAGGCTCCGCGAAAAATCACATTCCGAACTGTTCCTGTACCGCAGCCACAGCGTGGTCAGGTACTGATTGAAGTCAAACGGGTCGGCATCTGCGGAAGCGATATTCATGTTTACCATGGCATGCACCCTTTTACCTCCTACCCCATTACGCAAGGCCATGAGTTGTCCGGTCAGATTGTCGCCCTTGGTGCAGATGTCAGTGACTTCACAGTCGGACAGCGCGTCACCATCGAGCCTCAGGTATTTTGTGGAAAATGCTACCCCTGCAGACACGGAAAGTACAACCTCTGCGACGAGTTGAAGGTTATGGGCTTTCAGACAACCGGTGCATGCAGCACATACTTTGCCGTAGATGCCGCAAAAGTCGATCTACTGCCCGATGATGTGAGTTATGACGAGGGCGCAATGATTGAGCCGCTTGCAGTTACAGTCCACGCAGCAAAGCAATTTGCAGATATTCAGGGTGCAAATGTCGCCATACTTGGTGCTGGGCCAATCGGAATCCTTCTCGCGCAGTCAGTGAAGGCACTCGGTGCGCGTCAGGTGCTGATTACCGACGTATCAGATTACCGTCTGTCCGTTGCAAAATCGGTCGGCGCAGACTTCACCGTCAACACAGCCAACAGCAACTTTGGCGATGCACTGATTGCTGCCTTTGGAGCAGATAAAGCAGATGTTATTTATGACTGTGCCGGAAATGACGTTACCATGGGGCAGGCTATCCGGTATGCACGCAAGGGCAGCACAATCATTCTTGTGGCCGTTTTTGCAAAAATGGCCTCTGTTGATTTGGCTGTTCTGAACGACCATGAATTGGACCTCAATACGACGATGATGTATCGCCATGAGGATTATGTCGATGCCATTTCGTTTGTACATAAGGGTCTAGTTCAGCTGAAGCCGCTGATGAGCCGTCACTTCCCGTTCCGTGCTTTCCATGATGCCTATGTCTATATTGATGAAAACCGCGAAAAGACTATGAAGGTGCTCATTGATGTGGACGATTTGCGCGAAGACAATCTTTCTCCTGCGTCAGGCCCAGATTTGAAGCCAGCTATCGATCATATTTGATCGGAGAAAATGCTATGAGGAGTATTTGTATGCATGCAGACAAGCAGTTCCGCAAGGAATTGATGTCTCTGGCGATTCCCTTTGCACTGCAGTGGCTTTTGAACGCGCTGGTTGGCGCGTCAGACGCCTTGATGCTCGGCCGACTGACACAAGAATCCATTGCCGCTGTGTCGCTTGCCAATCAGGTATCCTTTGTGCTTTCCCTTTTTATTGGCGCGATTGTTGGCGCGATAGGCGTGCTGGTCGCACAGTATTATGGAAAAGGCGATTTTGACACTGTACGGAACCTGCTGAGCATGGCGCTGCGTTATGTACTGGTACTGACCGTTATTTTCTTCTTGCTGGCATTCTTTCTTCCGGAACACCTTATGACCGTATTTACGGACGAGCAGGACTTGATTGCCATTGGCGCAAGCTATCTGCGCATCGTCAGCTTTTCTTATTTATTTCAGGGCGCCTCACAGTGCTATCTGATGCTGATGAAAGTTGATGGCAGAGCCAAAGTCAGCGTTTGGATCTCCGCTGTTACCGTCGTGGTGGACATGACCGCAGATTATTTTCTAATCTACGGCGCGGGCAAACTCCCGGCGCTGGGCGCAAACGGTTCCGCCTATTCTACGATTGCAGTTGAGGTAATTGCTCTTTGCTGGTGTGTCGCAGCCTCTTATCAAAAGGGACGCATTCACCCCAATAGTCGGAGTCTTCGCTTTTTCTCGCCCCGTCTGGAAAAGGATATGCTACGCATCGCATTTCCGATGCTGGCAAGTTCCCTGAGTTGGGGACTCAGCATTGTCGCGCACTCGGTCATTATCGGCCACATGGGAACAGATGCTACTGCCGCCTATTCAGTCACGAATGTGGCAACAAGCCTGATCCAGTGTCTGAGCCAAGGCTTTGCCAACGGCGCCGGCGTCATGCTCGGCACGCTTCTGGGGCAGAACCTGTTTGAGAAGGCAAAGGAATATGGCAAGCGCTTCTGGATCATCGCGCTTCTCTGCGGCTTTGCAAATGCAACTCTGCTGTGCGTTATCGGCCCACTGATCTATCACTTCTATGTTCTGGAGCCAGCCGCAAAGCATTATCTGATTCAAATGCTTGCATACAATGTGCTCTACATGTTTGCGTACTCGTTCAACGCAATCTTTACATGCGGCGTTTTTCCGGCAGGCGGAGATGCAAAATACGATGCGGTCAGCGTATTGATTGCAACGTGGTGCCTGGCGCTTCCGATCTCTGCTTTGGGCTGCTTTGTGTTCCGCTGGCCGGTCATGGTCGTTTATATGGTCATGTGTGCCGATGAGATCGTCAAATTCCCGTTTTTACTGCCAAGATACAAAAAATATATTTGGCTGCGGAATTTAACGGTAGAATCTTAAAAACATTCTTAGAACTACATACAGAAAGAGGCGCTGATATTTGCATATCAACGCCTCTTTCCTGTTATAATTCTTTTTATTTACGCTCCATGGCGCAGAATCCATTCTGCCCAAGGGTGAGGGTTTCGCCGGTATATTCGGCGATGCCACCGCCAAGGAGGATCGTTCCGCTATGCGGAAGCGTCCATGGATTTTCCGAGCGATTGCAGCAAACCGCCACGTTTTTGCCCTCGTACTGCCGCAGGAGCATCAGCCGTCCGCCGCCTGCTTCCAATACAAGAACTGTACCGCGCCGCAAAGCGGGCGTGCTTTTTTTAACACGCGCCAGCGATTGATAGAATGAAACCAGATTTCCGTCTTCCCTGCCCCACGGATAATATGCGCGGTTGAACGGGTCGCGGTAGCCGGTCATGCCCGCCTCGTCACCGTAATAGATGCACGGCATACCGGGAAGCATGAACTGCAGAAACGCCGCCATTTTAAGGCGTTTTTTCCCTTCTGCAAGCTGCTCCGCTGTAAAGTGCCGCCGGGCCAGATCCGCGCGGTCGCCGTCGCGCGGGTCGAGAATCGCGTTGATGGCGCGCGGGGTGTCGTGCGTGGACAGAATATTCATCACAGTCTGCAGCACGTCGGGCGGATAATTCTCCGCGATCGTGCGGATAGACGCGCCGAGCCCTGTCCCGTCGTCCTCGCCGCGCACATAGCGGAGGATAGCCTTCTGCCACGGGTAATTCATGACGGAATCCAGCTGCCGGTCGGTAAAATACCGGCGTCGGCAGTCATATGCAATTTTGTTGGACGCGTCCTCCCAGACCTCTCCGATCAGAAGCGCGTCCGGCTTGACCTGACGGATACGCGCACGCAGACGCGCCAGAAATGCGTCCGGCAGCTCGTCGACAACGTCCAGCCGCCAGCCGTCCGCGCCAAGCATCAGCCAGCGGACGACGACACTGTCGTCACTGTCAATGATATAGTCCATATAATCCGGGTTCATCTTATCGACGCAAGGCAGCGTCGTGATCCCCCACCAGCTGTCGTAAACATTCGGATACTGCTTGAACCGGAACCAGCCGCGGTAGGGCGAGGACGGATCATGGATGGCCTGCTGGAAATATGCGCTGCGGCTGCCGACGTGGCTGAATACGCCGTCGAGAATGACCTTCATCCCCAGCGCATGCGCCGCGTTGCAGAGCGCGCGGAAATCCTCCTCTGTACCGAGCATGGGGTCAATGCGCTTGTAATCGCAGGTATCGTACCGGTGCGTCGACCATGCATAGAAAATCGGATTGAGGTATAGGAGTTCGACACCGAGTTCATGCAGATACGGCAGCTTTTCGCGGATACCGTTCAGATTTCCGCCGTAAAAGTCATTATTGAGAACCTCGCCGTTGGCATCCGGCAGATAGACCGGCACATCGTCCTTGTTCTCATGCACCCAGTATGGCTCGATCTTCCCGGCCAGATCACAGGCTCCGGCCTGATAAAAACGATCTGGGAAGATCTGATACATGACCGCGCCCGCACAGTCATCCGGGACGGGAAATTTGTCCTCCAGGACACTGAGCTGCCAGAGGCCGCCGTCTTCCATGTTCGTGTCGCTTTCGCCCTGCTTGAACAGGCGGAACGCGCCGTCCTGCGTGGTGATATGGAAGTAATAGAAATACAGTCCGGCATTGGAAATCGTCAGTTCCCCGCCCCAGGTATCGTAGAGCGTATCGTCCAACTGCTTTGCAAACGGGACACGGCGCAGTTCCGCACCGTTTTCCGCCTGCAAAACGAGGCAGACCGCCGTTGTACGGCAGGAGCACGGGATCATGATGTGCAGCGTGCAGACCTCCTGCTTTTTGAGCGTTCCGAAGGGCGTTTTGAACTGTGAAAGCTTGCTGTCGAATAGAATTCTCATGTGGCGTACCGTCCATTTCATCAGGGAAGGGGCCGACGCTCCTTGTCGGCCCCTTCAGAATATTTTCTGCGGGAATTACAGATTCCAGATTTCCTTGGCATACTGCTTGACCGAGCGGTCAGAGGAGAAAATACCGGCTCTGGCAATGTTCGTGAGAGACATTTTTGCAAAGCGGGTGCGATCCTGATAGATCTCGACTGCATGCGCCTTAGCAGCCTTATAACTTGCAAAGTCCGCGACAGTCATGTAGCTGTCCGCTGCGCCGAAGCGCGGTGTCAGGAGCGAAGCGGCAACATCATCGAAGCGCTGCCCCAGTACGCCGGAGTGCTGCCTCTGAAATCTTATGAAATATA
>OGYL01000257.1_pt1 | contig 39760 bp, 34 predicted proteins | sample 1576541 | NCBI WGS metagenome assembly OGYL01 (sample SAMEA3541551, study PRJEB24748) | human gut metagenome | biome: human gut; feature: human-associated habitat; material: faeces | place: China | collected 2012 | reverse complement strand
TGCACTGCCGCGGTCAGGCATTGTGATGGGGTCCTTCGCCAGAACGTCGCACCAAATCCATCACTTCCTGTACGGAACCTTCGCACAACATGGCGAAACCTGTCTGACGACAAGACATAACATCCTGATGGTCGCCAAAAATACACAAGGCATGAGAAGCCAATGTACGGGCAGAAACATGGAATACGCAAGGCAGTAATTCACCTGCAATCTTATACATGTTCGGGATCATTAACAACAAACCTTGAGAAGCGGTATAAGTAGTTGTCAACGCACCTGCCTGCAAAGAACCATGAACAGCTCCAGCAGCACCACCTTCTGATTGCATTTCCTGAACCATTACAGTTTCGCCGAAGATATTCTTGCGGCCAGCTGCTGCCCATTCATCTACATGTTCTGCCATAGTAGATGACGGAGTGATCGGATAAATAGCAGCTACTTCACTGAACATATACGAAATATGTGCAGCTGCTTCATTACCGTCACATGTGATAAATTTCTTTTCTTTTGTCATAGATCTATAAACTATTAGTATGTAAAGATTCTCAATATAAAAAGCCGAAGAGCCAAAGCGGTATCAGATTGCCTTCACCTATCTTTGTCTGGTCAACGGCGTAATACATATCTGCACTGTTTTTAAACTTCATATTATCTTCTATCCGAAAATGATATGACTGATTCACCAAGAAATGAGCGTTCTTAATGCCTGCATTCACTTCATTGTCTTTCTGAAGCTGATTAAAGAAGAACGACTCGCGTGCTACATTCTTGTTCACCTCTTCCACCGGACAAATGGGATACATCAGATTCGAATTGTATAAATAAACCTTCGAAGGCTTCTTCGGAAATGATTCTCCTCGTGGATACAAGATATTAACCAAACGGGCATCAGCCAGGTATTTGATATAATTCATCACCGTTGCCCGCGAAGTCTCTATTTCTTTACTCAACTGGCTCACGTTGGGCGAACCCGGGCCATATACAGCCAGCAAATATAATAATTTTCTCAACTTGGGCAGATAACTTTGCTCTATTTGTTTAATATAAAGTACGTCTACCTCCAGCATCATGTTCATCGTTTTCAGCAGATTCTCCGAAAAATTCCGCTTTTCCCGGAAAAAAGGATAAAAACCATGATGCATATAGTCTTGAAAATAGTCCAAGGGATTTACTTGATTCGAGATGTCTTCTGCTATCTGCCGGTGATGCTGGATCAGTTCGGCAAACGAATAGGAAGGGAAATTATTTCCCGTCATCATATTCAGAAACTCACGGAAAGAGAATCCCCGCAGATTATAAGAGACAACCTTTCCGGCCAGATCCGGATTCTCTTCCTTCAGGCGCATGACCGACGAACCGGAAAAGACTATGCGCAGATTGGGGAAATGATCATAACAATACCGCAGCTCTTTTGACCAGTCTGAATACTTGAATACCTGATCGATCAATAATACTTCCCCACCGTTACGCTGGAACTCATCAGCGAAATCGATCAATGTACGCGCCGTGAAATAAAAGTGATTCAAATTGACATACAGGCATTTCTTATTGTCTGCGCCAAAGTATTCACGTGCATAATCCAACAAGAAAGTCGTTTTTCCAACACCTCTGGAACCTTTAATTCCTATCAGACGGTCATTCCAATTGATCTCGTCCATCAATTCCCGCCGAACGGAAGGTTGCAAATGTTCCACCAAATATTTATGTGTACGAAAAAATGATTCCACCTGCTATTTCTCACTTTGTCATTAACAGCGCAAAGATAAACAACTTCTATAAAATTGCAAAGCAGAGTTTGCAATTTTACCTTCTGAAGGGATGAATTTTCATTCGCATCGCTTTTATTTGCGTCAACCCCTTTTATTTATAAAGAGATTTTAAGTCAACTAAATCCGTTAAATGACAGTTTTTTACCGTTTCACCCTTGTGAAGAGATCGTTTCACCTGGGTGATACGATCGTTCCACCTAGGTGATACGATCATTCCACCCGGGTGGAACGATCAATTTTCCGGCATAAAGCCTAAAAATAATACAGCAATCGATTTCCTGCTAAAAAACAGACCTTTCGACCAACGAAATAGCTTATCTTTGTAGCAATATCAGACTAAGCATAAAGCACAAACAACATGAAGAAACGACTTTTGTATCTTTTTACCTGCATGTATTTATTGTTACCTTTTCATATCCAGGGTGAAGAAGGATTTAGCCAGGCGTTAAAAATCAGTCTGACGGGGAAAATCTACAAAAACTTGTCGTTCACTGTGGAAGAAGACTTGCGATCGGCTATTGACTTTTCGCAACTGCAATGGCTTTTGGGTACAGCCGAACTTAATTATAAGATACATCCTCGGATAAAGGCGGGTGTGGCTTATATGCATCTACTCAATCTGTATGACAACACACAACATCGGCATCGCTATTTATTATATGTAACGGCCAAACAGCCGTGCGGTTCGTTTGTATTTTCTGTTCGGGAACGTTTCCAGAGCACGTATGCCAAGCATAAAAAGCAACCGACCAGTTATTTGCGGTCCATGCTCACTTTGCAATATCACATTCCGAAATCTGATTTTTATCCCTTTGTATATGCCGAGACATTCAACAATACTTATCGGGGAAATATGGCGCTCGACCGCCTCCGTTTGTCGGCCGGATGCGATTATCGGCTGAATCCACGCAACCAGATCCAGCTGTACTACCGATATCACTTCCTATATGCTCCTGATCCGGTCAATGCACCACAAGGAATTGGCCTGACTTTCTCGCATCGGTTTTAATGTTGCTTTCTTTTGTGCATAAAAAAACCGGTATTCCCGGAAGTCATTGCTGCTATCCTGGAATACCGGTTACAGAACCGAAGAATATATATTATTTCTTGAAGTAACGGTTGAACAAACCTTCGAAGCCTTTACCATGACGAGCTTCGTCCTTGCACATTTCATGAACAGTGTCATGGATAGCATCCAAGTTCAATTGTTTAGCGCGAGTTGCGATACGTTTCTTATCTTCGCAAGCACCCTGTTCTGCATTCATGCGTTTTTCCAAGTTTGTCTTGGTATCCCAAACAACATCACCCAGCAATTCTGCGAATTTAGCTGCATGTTCAGCTTCTTCCCAAGCATAGCGTTTGAATGCTTCTGCTACTTCAGGATAGCCTTCACGATCAGCCTGACGACTCATGGCCAAATACATACCCACTTCCGTACATTCTCCCATGAAATGAGCATTCAAATCCTTGATCATTTCTTCGTCACAACCTTTAGCTACGCCAAGTACATGTTCGTCTGCAAAAGACAAAGCACCTGTTGTTTCTACTAATTCTTTGAACTTGCTCTTTGGTTGTTTACACTGCGGACAGAAATCTGGAGCTTCGTCACCTTCATGAACATAACCACATACTGTACAAATCCATTTCTTTTTCATAATCGCTAATTTTATTGGTTGTTATTACTATTAATTCTTTTATTGTATCACAAAGATACGCTCTCCTTCCGAATTATTCAAGCAACTTCCGATTGAATTCTTTTATGGAGATATCAAAAAAATTTATCACCCGAAATCATAGCGGTTACACCAAACGATTTTCGTGACTTTCAAAAATGATTCCCGTTTCTTTTGAAAACGGTTCTCACGGGTTTCATTTTCCAATCCATAGGCACAGTCTGAATCTTTTCATTCAATTTTTTCTGTTAGTATTGGGATTCTTCCAAAGAAAGTGTATATTTGCCCTTAATAATAATCTTAAACAAACACCCATGAAGAAAACTTTTCTTTTACTATTAGCAGCCATCGCATTACCAGCATGGTCACAACGTGATGCGTCAGTCCGCATTTATCCGGACAAAGGTACAACAACAATCAACAAAAACATGTATGGGCACTTTGCCGAACACCTGGGAAGCTGTATTTACGGCGGGCTTTGGGTTGGTCCGGACAGTGATATTCCGAACACACAAGGTTACCGGACCGATGTATTGGAAGCCTTAAAGAAATTGCAAGTCCCGGTACTTCGCTGGCCTGGCGGTTGCTTTGCCGACGAATATCATTGGATGGATGGAATCGGACCTAAAGAGCAACGCCCAAAAATGGTGAATAACAACTGGGGAGGAACTATCGAAGACAACAGCTTCGGAACACACGAATTCCTGAATTTATGCGAACTGCTTGGGTGCGAACCCTATGTAAGTCTGAATGTCGGTAGCGGAAGTGTGGAAGAAATGGCCAAATGGATTGAATATATGACCTCGGAAGGCGATAGTCCGATGGCCCGGTTAAGGAGACAAAACGGACGAGACAAAGCCTGGAAGGTTAAATATATCGGAGTCGGCAACGAAAGCTGGGGCTGCGGAGGAAGCATGCGTCCGGAATACTATTCAGACCTATATCGCCGTTACTCTACATATTGCCGGAATTATGACGGGAACCAGCTATTTAAAATAGCCAGCGGAGCCAGCGATTATGATTACAACTGGACAGAAGTCCTGATGAAAAACGTAGGAGGCCGTATGGATGGTCTTTCCTTACATTATTATACGGTAACAGGTTGGAGCGGAAGTAAAGGTTCGGCAACCGAATTTGATCCGGATGATTTCTACTGGACCATGGGAAAATGCCTGGAAATTGAACCGGTCATCCAGAAGCATATCCAAATCATGGATAAATATGATCCGAAAAAGAACATTGCCCTGATGGTGGATGAATGGGGAACTTGGTGGGATGTAGAACCGGGAACCAATGCCGGTCATCTTTACCAGCAGAATACAATGCGCGATGCTTTCGTTGCTGCACTGACATTAAACCTGTTCCATAAATACTGCGACCGCATCCAGATGACGAATATTGCACAAATAGTAAACGTGCTTCAATCGGTTATTCTTACCAATGGTAAAAAGATGCTCCTGACGCCTACCTATCATGTATTCGAAATGTATAAAGTGCATCAAGATGCCACCTGGTTACCGTTAGATCTGATTTGTGATCAGGTAAAAGTGAGAGACAATCGTACAGTTCCGATGCTAAGTGTTTCGGCCTCGAAAGATAAAGCCGGAAAAATCCACATCAGTCTGGCCAATGTCGACCTCGAACAAACCGAAGACGTACAGATTGATTTGCAAGGCATGCAACTCAAGGAAGTAAGCGGTCGTATCCTGGCTGGCAAGAACATCAATGCACATAATACATTCGAGCAACCCAACCAAGTAGAACCTAAAGAATTCAAAGGTGCTAAGATTGAAAAAGACGGAACATTACATATCCAAATGCCCGCCCAGTCGATTGTAGTACTTGAAGTAAAATAAATATTACTCCTACAAAAAACTTCCACTTCTATCCGAACAAAGCGGATACAGAAGTGGAAGTTTCTGTATAAATCAACAGACAGGAACTATTTCCGTAGCTTTCTCTCCACAAAAGTCTTGATAAAATCAACCGTATCATCAATACCTAATATCGAAGCATCGATGGAAAGGTTATAAGAAGCGGAAGCGCCCCATGTTTTATTTGTATAATAATTATAGTAAGATGCGCGTCCTTTATCCGTCTTCGTCATCAGATTCTTCGCTTCTTCAACAGAAACGCCCATGCTCTCGACAATACGCTGAACACGAACCTCCGGATTATTATGAATAAAGAAGCTGATACAAGCCGGATCATCCCGCAAAATATAATCGGCACAACGGCCAACCATCACACACGATTCTTTGGCAGCCAGATTCCGGATCGCTTCACTTTGAATACGGAATAACTCATCATTGGATAATATATCATTATACGGCATAAACATACCCATATACGGATATCCCATAGTAAAGGCATAAGCCATTCCACTCGAAGCCCGCTCGTCAGCCTTCTCAAAGACTTCGGTACACAAGCCGCTTTCGCGAGCAGCTACGGCTATCAGTTCTTTATCATAATAACCAATACCCAAAAGCTTCGCCAATTTCATTCCAATTTCGCGGCCTCCACTTCCAAACTGGCGGCCAATCGTCAATATCATTCGGTTCTTATTATTTTCCATTTCTATGTCGTGTTTTTCTATAAAACCTATATCGCAAATCTATCTGTTTTCTTTCAAGAAAACAAATTTCAACGATAAAAAACCAAGGAGAACATAGTAAACTGTTTATTTCACAACCACGCAGAACGGATCAATAAAAGCATAAACGAGAAATAAAAAAATCCGCCTTGTATAACACAAGACGGATTCTTTATCCTTTTACTTCATTTCGTAATCAAAACTTAGAAATTTTATCGATCCGGCGCTGATGACGTCCGCCTTCAAAAGGAGTACTGAAGAAAGCATCCAAGACTTTCAATGCTTCTTCTTCAGAGATAAAGCGTCCCGGCATAACCAATACATTCGCATCATTATGCGCACGGGCCAACGCAGCCAGCTCTTCTTTCCAGCAAAGGGCAGCACGAATACCCAGATGCTTATTCAAGGTCATGCTAATACCATTGCCTGATCCACAAATAGCGATACCAGGATAAACTTCACCCTCTTCTACAGCCTTTGCCAAAGGATGTGCAAAGTCAGGATAATCACAACTCTCAGTGGAATTTGTTCCAAAATCCTTAAATTCCCAACCTCTTTCAGTCAAGACCTTCTTTACAAACTCCTTCAGAGCAAATCCTGCATGATCACAACACAATCCGATTACTTTCATAAGATTCTTATTCTGCCAATAATTCTTTTACCTGTTTATATACATTCTGACCTGTAAAGCCTAATTTCTCGTCGAGCACTTTATAAGGAGCTGAATAACCGAAAGAACTCATTCCCCATACACGGCCATTGAAACCAACCAAGCTTTCCATGCTTACCGGCAAACCAGCTGTCAATGCAAAGTTCTTGGCATCCGGTCGAATAACAGAATACTGATAATCTTTAACCTGGCTACGGAACAATCCTTCAGAAGGAATAGATACGATACGAACCTTTACACCATCAGCCCGCAATAATGCAGCACCATCAACCAATGTTGAAACTTCAGAACCTGAAGCAATCAACGTAACATCCGGATTCGCATCTTCGTTTAAAATATAAGCACCTTTTTCTGCTCCCAAAGCATCCTGATATCGGTCTCCCTGAGAAGGAAGATCCACCACATTTTGCCGTGACAGGATCAAAGCAGTAGGAGTCGATGTATTCTCCATTGCCATCTTCCAGGCAACAGTTGTTTCTGCACCATCAGCCGGACGAAGTACCAACATCGAATTATTTCCTTTATGATTCTTCAGCTTCTCCAACAAACGCACTTGCGCCTCTTGTTCTACTGGCTGATGAGTCGGTCCATCTTCACCCACACGGAAAGCATCATGTGTCCAGATAAACTTAACCGGCTGTTCCATCAAAGCGGCCATTCGTAAAGCAGGCTTCATATAATCAGAGAAGACAAAGAACGTACCGCAAGCAGCAATGACACCGCCATGCAATGACATACCAATACAGATACAAGCCATAGTCAATTCAGCCACACCTGCCTGGAAAAAGGCTCCGCTGAAGTCACCCTTCACAAATGCATGTGTCTTCTTCAAGAAACCGTCAGTCTTGTCTGAATTAGACAAATCGGCAGAAGCACAAATCATGTTCTCAACCGATGAAGCCAATACGCCCAATACGGTAGCCGAAGCAACACGAGTAGCCTGATTAGCTTTCTGTTGAATGCCTGCCCAATCTATTTCAGGTATTCTACCGGCAAACCAGTTGTCCATTTTCACGGCCAAATCCGGATGAGCTTCTGCCCAAGCCTTCTTAACGGCTTTCTTTTCTTCCATCAACGCATTAAGTTCAGCTTCACGCTTCGCATACAATGCAGCAACTTCAGGGAAAATAACAAATGGATTCTCAGGATCACCACCTAAATTCTTAATTGTTTCCTCGATAGAAACACCTGCTGCCGATAAAGGCTGGCCATGTGTTGAAACTTTATTTTCGTAACTGCTATGATCAGCGCCCAAAGCACCTTTACCCATAACAGTTGTACCAATAATCAAAGTAGGTTTTTCTTTTTCTGCTTTTGCATCTTTCAATGCTTGACGAATAGCATCTGCATCATTACCATTAATTGAAATAACTTTCCAGCCCCATGCCTCATACTTTAAAGCGACATTCTCATTGTCTACTTCATCCACTTTTGTAGAGAGCTGAACATTATTGGCATCATAGAACATAATCAAATTGTCCAAACCTAATGTTCCGGCTACGCGTCCTGCTCCTTGAGAAATTTCTTCCTGGATACCACCATCCGAAATATATGCATAGATCGTCTGGTCCATTACTTCTTTTCCCAAACGAGCTTGCAAGAACTTGGCTGCAATAGCTGCACCTACAGCATAGGTATGTCCTTGTCCCAATGGTCCAGATGTATTCTCAATACCTCTTTCTACATTTACTTCCGGATGTCCTGGTGTTACTGTACCCCACTGACGGAAATTCTTCAATTCATCCATAGAGAACTTTCCTGTCAAAGCCAATACAGAATATAACATGGGTGACATGTGTCCCGGATCCAAGAAGAAACGGTCACGACCTTCCCATTTTGGATTTTTCGGATCATACACTAAGAATTCAGAGAACAATACGTTTACGAAGTCTGCACCACCCATCGCACCTCCAGGATGACCTGATTTAGCTTTTTCAACCATTGATGCAGCAAGAATACGTATATTATCGGCTGCTCTATTCATTAATTTAATGTCGTTCATATCGCTATTCGTTAATTCGTTTGCAAATTTAAAGATAATTCATTAGTAAAGCAATCGCTGTGACACGAATACGCCACTTTTTATGAAAATAAATTTGACATACATAAGAATCACAAAGAAAAACAAACTCCTTTATTCAACAAATCGTCATACTTTTCCTTATTGAAAGTATAATAGAAAGCGCCTCGTTTTGATGAACTTTTGTCTTTTTCCTCCAGCTTCTCTAATATATTCATAGAATTAATCTTCTTGCGGAAATTTCTCTTATCCAACGGAGCTTGATAAATAGCTTCATAAAGAGTCTGCAATTGTGGTAAAGTAAATTTTTCAGGGAGCAGATTAAATCCGATTGGATGAGTTGCTGCTTTGCGCTGCAAAATAGCAATCGAATCTTTTATCATTTGCTCGTGATCAAAAATCAGTTCTGGCAGTTCGGTTATCTTAACCCAAACAGCATCATGGGCTTTCAGCGTATCTACATCTATACTAGCCATATTGACCAGTGCATAATAAGCAGCAGAGATAACCCGCTCTCCTAGATCACGGGTTATCTCGCCATAAACTCCTACTTGCTCCATAAATAAATTGTCAACTCCAGAACAATCTGTCAGGACTCTATTTGCAGCCTGCGACACACTTTCTCCTTCACGAACGAATCCGCCCATTAAAGACCACGAACCTTTCAAAGGTTCAAATGAACGTCGATACAACAGAACATGCAACTCGCGGTTATCGAATCCAATCAAGATGCAATCAACTGCTACAAAAAATTTAGACTCACCTTGATAATATAATGTTGACATAATATTTAGGATTTTATAAACGTAAATCAAGCCAGACGTCTGGCACCATCACTAATTACGACATTATACAATTTGGGCTCATGTCCGAACTTCTTTGTATATTCAGCAAAGGCTTTCGCAACAAAAGCATCGTATTTGTCTGCTTTTACCAAGTTAATGGTACAGCCTCCGAAACCTCCTCCCATTACACGAGAACCAGTTACGCCGCATTCTTTAGCAATGTCGTTCAAGAAATCAAGTTCTTCACAGCTTACTTCATACAGTTTGCTCATGCCATGATGCGTACCATACATTTTTTCTCCAACAGTTTCGTAGTCACCTTTTTCCAAGGCATCACAGACATCCAATACGCGTTGAATTTCTTCAATGACATATTCAGCACGCATATAATCTTCTGCACTAACATCGGCCTTAACTTCATTCAACATGTCCATGGTAGCGTCTCTCAAGAATTCTACTTCCGGATGATTACGCTTAATGGCAGCTACTACGTTTTCGCAAGACTGACGACGTTTGTTGTATGCAGACGAAGCCAGTTCATGTTTTACCACTGAATCCAACAATACCAGTTTATAACCGGCTGCTTCCGGATCAAACGGGAAATATTTGTATTCCAATGAACGGCAGTCCAAACGGATCAAATGACCTTTCTTTCCAAAAACAGAAGCAAATTGGTCCATGATACCGCAGTTCACACCACAATAGTTATGTTCTGTTGACTGTCCGATCTTTGCCAACTCGAACTTATCTATATTTAAATCGAATAATTCGTTTAAAGCAAAAGCATAAGTACTTTCTAATGCTGCAGAAGAAGACATACCAGCACCCAGAGGAACATCACCTGCAAATGTAGTATCAAATCCTTGAATATTACCTCCGCGTTTGATGATTTCACGACATACACCGAAGATATAACGAGCCCAGCTAGCCTGCGGTGCATCATTTTCTGTCAAACCAAATTCTGCATAATCATTCAAGTCGATAGAAAAAGCACGGACTTTTCCTGTTCCATTCGGTTTGATTTCTGCGATCATACCTTTATCGATAGCACCCGGGAAAACAAATCCACCATTATAATCAGTATGTTCTCCTATCAAATTAATACGACCAGGTGATGCAAAGAAAGCACCTGATGTATTAAACAGCTCTTGAAACTTTTTACTAATCTTCTCTTTCATAATGATAATAATATTCAATTAAAAAAATAAGCAGCTAAGTAGAATAGTAACCCTACTTAGCTACTTTATACTCACAAACAAAACGATTAAGATCTTATTCTACCGGAATATCCTTATTGACATTCTTGCTTCCTACCAAAGCATAATACAGCAAATATGCCAAACCAAAGAGGATAACGAAATAACTTACCTGGAAACCAGCCATATCTGCTACAACACCTTGAATCAATGGTAAAATACCACCACCGCAAACCATCACCATAAAGAATCCGGAAGCAGCCTCTGTATATTTACCCAAACCTTCAACTGCCAAGTTAAAGATACCACCCCACATAATAGATGTACACAGACCACAAAGAGCCAGGAACATGATACCAATAGGAACTTCAACCATACCGAATGACAAGCTAGCCAAGAATACCGGCATACTTACTTTCGTTGTAATCGGAGCAAAGATGGCGATCAGGATAAATACAAGACCTACAGCTGAAGCCAAAGTCAACATAGACTTACTTGAGAATCTAGCACCTAAAGAAGCACCACACAAACGTCCTACCATCATCAGGAACCAATATGTACCTACCAAACTACCAGCTGTTGTAGGATCAATACCCAACTCATCGCTTGTAGCAAACAAGTTCATAAAGTTTGGAATACCAACTTCAACACCTACATAGATGAAAATAGCAATAGTACCCAAAATAAAGTGACGGAAAGAGAATGCACTGTATTTATCAGGAGCACCTGTATTCTTCTGCTGACGTTCCAGACTTGGTTCCGGAATGTTCATACTGATCAATACGATAAATGCCAAAGCGAAGATACCCATTGCCAAGAACAAAGCAGGAGCAGCATCACTGATTGTTGCACGAGCAGCATCACCCATCAAATAACCTACCAATACCGGAACGATTGTTGCACCAATGGAGTTAACAGAACCGGCAACCTGGATTAACTGGTTTCCTTTGTTACCACCACCACCTAAGGTATTCAACATCGGGTTTACTACGGTATTCAACATACACATAGAGAAACCTGAAACGAAAGCACCTGTCAAATAAACAGCATAGCTTCCTGCCAAACCTGACAAATAAGAGATAAACACACCTACAAAACCTACAATGATTGCCAGCAAAGCGGTTTTCTTATAACCAATCTTCTGCAACAACATACCTGCCGGTACACCCATAAAGGCGTAAGCAATAAAGTTAGCGGCATTACCCAACTGCGACATCAGGTTTGTTGCCTGGAACTGGTTTTTAACGATTACCCCGAACGGATTCTGCAAACCTGTCACGAACGAGATCATAAAGAACAATGCCACCATCATAATGATAGGCAATGTGTAATTTTTTTGACTAGTTGAATTCATTTGTTTTAAAGTCGTTTAATTATTAATGTTTTAATGATTTATTCTACTGTGAATTTATATACAGTCTGACTCTGGAATGTTTCGCCCGGACGCAAAACGGTTGATGGATACTCTGGTTTGTTCGGACTGTCAGGGAAATGCTGTGTTTCCAAACAGAAAGAACAACGTTCTGGATAAGGATGTCCGTTTTTACCGATGATTGATTCATTTAACCAATTGGCGGTATAAAGCTGAATACCCGGCTCGGTTGTATAAGTTTCCATGACAATACCTGTCTTCGGAGAATAACAACGCGAAGCCAAGGCCATCTCATTTTCTTCCTTATTTAATACATAGCAATGATCGTATCCTTTACCGAAGATCAATTGCTGGAAATTCTCATTAATCCGTTCTCCGATTTCATGCGGTTCGGTGAAATCCATCGGTGTTCCTGCCACTTTTTCCAACGGACCATAAGGTATAGCCGTCTCGTCGGTTGGCAAATAAGCATCTGCATGAATTGTCAAAACATGATCACCGATATAACGATCACCTTCTCCTGAAAGATTAAAATAAGAATGATTAGTTAGATTGACGACTGTAGGCTTGGTTGTTGTTGCCTGATAAGAAATAACCATTTCATTCTCGTCTGTCAGATGATAAAGAAGAACGGCAGTCAATTCTCCCGGATAACCTTCTTCCCCATCGGCAGCCACGTAGGTCAGGCGGACAGTTTGAGCGTCTAACTGTTCCATATTCCAAACCCGGAAATGAAAGCCTCGCAAACCTCCATGCAAACTATTCGGACCATTATTAATAGGTAACTGATCGTACACGGTTCCATCCAGTTCGAAACGTCCTTTCGCGATCCGGTTGGCATAACGGCCACACGTTGCACCGAAAGTAGGTTCTCCAGAAGTCAGATAATCGTCAATGGATGCATGACCCAATACGACATCAACCCATTCACCTTTGTTATCAGGAACCATTAATGATACGATCTTGGCACCATAATTTGTTATAACAGCCTCCGTACCTTTTTTATTGGAGAGCACACAAATCGAAGTTTGTTTTCCTTCAACCTGCTTATTAAAAGCTTCAAAGCATAAACCAGACTTTGTTTTTACGTTTTCCATGCGTATTAAGTTTATAAACTGATTGTAAAAGTAAAATTCTTCTTTCAATACAGCATCAACAATAAAGATGTTATATAACACCATTTTATATATCTATCACATAATAAAGCAAATATTCTACTGAAAATTAAATGTTTCAATTACATTTCCTGTCAAAATATTTCCTTTAAATGGCTTTCGCTTACTGCTGTCTGCCGAAAGAACGTTCAAATATAGTAAAAATTTTAATTGCCGATTCATTTTTTCTTTCTATCTTAGCAATTGTATAAATTACACCTTAAAGGAATACATGAATATGAAAACAAAAATCCAAAAGCTCGCATGCCTTTGCTGTTTGAGTGCAGGCATCAGTGTCTTGCCGGTTTGTGCCCAAGACAACGCACAAGAAATCCAGTTTGACATCCAGGCAAAACAATCTCTGTTTCCCGTACAATCTACGATGTATGGTGTTTTCTTCGAGGACATCAACTTTGGTGCCGATGGAGGAATCTATGCCGAACTTGTCAAGAACCGTTCATTTGAGTTCCAGGATGCTTTAATGGGTTGGATTCCGTTCGGCACAGTCAAAATTGAAGAGAAAGATCCTTGCTTTGAACGAAACCCGCATTATGTCCGCTTGTCTTTCGGTCAGGAAATTACGCAGACCGGATTAGAAAACGAAGGATTCAAAGGAATGGGTATCAAAGCGGGTGAATCTTATTTCCTTTCCACTTATGCCCGTGTCCAGTCAAAGACGCCTGTCCGTATCCGGATTGAACTGATCAGTGAGAGCAATCATATCTTCGAAACCAAAGAACTGACGGTATCGGGTAATGACTGGAAGAAATACCAAGTCACACTTACACCGCAGCAAACCGAAAAGCGGGCTCACTTGCGTCTCACCTTGATTGATCCCGGAACAATCGACATGGATCATATTTCATTATTCCCTGAAAATACTTACAAGAAACGTCCCAATGGCTTGCGGGCCGATCTGGTAGAAGCTCTAAAGGATTTGCATCCCGGCATATTCCGTTTCCCGGGCGGATGTATTGTTGAAGGGACGACTCGTGCCACCCGATACCAATGGAAAAATACCATCGGACCGGTAGAAAACCGGCCTACCAATATTAACCGTTGGTTTTATACTTTCTCGTACCGCAAATTCCCGGATTACTATCAGTCGCTGGGACTTGGTTTCTATGAATATTTCTTATTAAGCGAAGACATTGGAGCTGAACCGCTGCCTGTTCTCAACTGCGGTCTCTCCTGCCAATACGAAAATGACGATATGGATGAACATGCTCGTCTTGACGAATTGCAACCTTATATACAAGATGCGTTGGATTTAATAGAATTCGCCAATGGATCGGCTTCTTCGAAATGGGGAAAAATCCGCGCAGAAATGGGACATCCAGCTCCATTCAACCTGAAGTTTATTGCGATCGGCAACGAACAGTGGGGTTCTATTTATGTAGAAAGACTGAAACCTTTCGTTGAAGCGATACGCGCCAAGTATCCGGATATAAAAATAGTTGGTGGATCGGGTCCGCAAGCTTCCGGAGAAGAGTTTGATTATTTATGGTCAGAGATGAAGAACCTGCAGGTTGATCTGGTGGACGAACATTATTATCGTCACCCGGAATGGTTCCTCTCGAATGCCAAGCGATATGATTCGTACGACAGAAATGCACCGAAAGTCTTTGCCGGAGAATATGCTTGCCATACCGATACACAAGCCAACAGTTTCCTGGCTGCTCTTTGCGAAGCGGCCTTCATGACCGGATTGGAACGAAACGCTGATGTGGTTCAGTTATGTACTTATGCACCTTTGTTTGCGCATGTGGATGCCTGGCAATGGAGACCAGACCTGATCTGGTTTGACAACTTGTCTGTATTCAAGACTCCGAATTATTATGTACAACAGATGTATTCGCGGAATAAAGGCACGGATGTAGTAAAACTGACGAGAAACAATCAGCCGGTTGCCGGAGAAAATGACTTATATGCTTCGGCTGCTCTCGACAAACAAACCAACGAATTAATCATCAAGGTTGTCAATACCGGCATGTATCGGCGTAGTATCACGTGGAATCTGGAAGGATTTGCCGACGGGAAACGGACCGCAAAAGTTCAATCTTTACAATCGCTGGATTTAGGAAACACCCAGCTTGTTCCTACCGAATCCAGCATCGAGCTTGATGTTCCCAAAGCAAAGCTTACTATCAAGCCATTCAGCTTCTCGGTCTATCGAATTCCGCTATAAAGAGGGTATTTTACCATCCAAATATTAAATCTAGTTAAATACCAAAAGAAAATCGGTCAAATATTATGTTACATAACATAAATCCTCTATATTTGCATCGTGTTTTTCATGGTATTAGATTTAAGGTTAACAATGAAGATTGGCTGTCCGTGAGGATAGCCTTTTTTTATGCCCGTAACTCGCCTTCCTACGCGCCACAAATTATCCCAAAAAAAAATTACTTTTCTTTGTTACAAAATTCGGCAACATACGTTTTCCCTATAAAACAAGAAAAGAAAACTGATAAAATCGGATGTTGAACAGCAAGAATAAAGACACACTGGTTGTCACCTTCTCTCATTTGCAGGAACGTTTCAGACGTTTTGCCTTGCGCATACTTCCTAATGAAGAAGATGCGGAAGATGCCTTACAGGAAGCTTTCTGTAAACTGTGGCCGCATCACGACTCCATTCATTCTCCGAAGGAAGCCGAAGCTTTGATGATGACAACCGTCAGAAATGTCTGCATTGATTCTTGGCGGAAACAACAGCGTTACCCGACAGTTGCTTTGGATCCGGATCGGGATGGAGGAACAACCGAGAGTATTGACCAGCGACTGGAGCTCGACGAGACCTACGAAACGATCGAACAGATTATACAATCCAAACTCTCTCCTATCCAGCAAGAGATCTTGCACCGGAAGGAATTTGAAGGTGACGACTATGATCGTATCGCCAGCGACCTGCACATGCAGCCCACAGCCGTAAGGGTTCAACTGAGCAGGGCCCGAAAAATAATCAGAGAATTGTACCGTAAAATGGAGGAAAAAGGCAGATGAAACAAAAGCATGTAGAATTTCCGCACCGGACACGCCAGGAATGGCTACAACTCGCCGAAAAGTATTTCGAGGCAGAGACTTCTGATGAGGAAGAAAGACAACTGAAATTATTCTTGTGCTCTGCTGAAGCACAAGATCCGGCTTTCGATGAATTGAAGGCCGTTATGGGCTATCTGGCCGTCGGGAAAAGCCGGTACCGGCAACAGAACGAGAAACGTTCTTCCTTTCAGGCATGGAAATGGAGAAGCATTGCAGCCGTCTTTTTCTGTTGTTTGCTTTCGGGTTCGTTGTACGTACTCAGACAGCAAGAACGGAATCAGTGCATCGCCTACATAAACGGACAACGATGTACCGACAGCGGACTCGTTTTGTCGCACATGCGGCTATCTATGAACCAGGTCAGCCAGGATACGGAAGACTTTACGGTAGAAAGCCAGTTGGAAAGTCTGTTTGACTCGGCCGAAGATTTGAATGAAACAGATAAGAATGACTATAAATAATATAAGGTATATGAAATATGTATGGTTAATATTATGTGGACTGATGGTCGTCTGTAACGGACTTCATGCGCAGGAGAAGCTCCGTTCGAAAGTCCTTTTCGACGGTCGTTACAATAACCGCGAAGGAGCCGTGGAAGTCCTGGTGAAAGGCAAGAAGCTGGCGCCTTATCATCTGACTTTGTTCAGAAGCCTTACCCTGCAAGCCGATTCGACTGAGATCGCAACGATCACGGCATTGGTAGAATCGGATGCACAAAAGGCTGCCGAAAAGGAAACAGGCAGTATTGGCGGAAAACTTTATTACGGTTTCTTCTGTTTCCCGGGAAACGACAAGGAAACGAACCAATACCTGTTTTTCCGCAATGCTTCACTGCGTAACCCCGATTATCCCGAAGTAATCGTCATTTACATGGAAGGGGCAGCCACGCTCGAAGAGCTAAAAGAAATGTTTCAGTAATCCGAATTAAAAACGTAAAAGAGATATACAATGAAAAAGTTAATCGCAGGAATCAGTCTGCTGGCTTTTACCTGGCCGGCATGGGGCCAATATCAGGCAAACGACAGTATCGTGATCAATCGGCCCAACAAAGTAACAATTATCACCAACGACAAGGAACAGGAAATCCGTGTCGAAGGAAGTGAGAATAATCCGGACTATTCGTATGTCAAGAAGATCGCACTGAATGAAGGGAATTATGCCGTTACGCAACAGAAAACCGGTAACTGGAACTTCAACATTCCGTTCAGTAAGGAGAAGAAGAACCGGAAAAACAAATACAGTTCCGACGAAGTCTTTTGCGGAGGAATTTATTTTGGATTCGTCAATGCCATAGGTGCTCCCGAAGCCATGAACGTCAACATGAGCAGTTCGTATGAAATTGGCGGAAACCTCATCAATTTCGGTCTGCGTCCCTGGAAAGACAAGAACCGTTTCTCGGTCGGCTTCGGTATGCGCTGGCGGAATTATCGCATGAACGGTTATTCCCGCTTCATCAAAGACGAGAACCAGCACATCAATATCGGCACCTATCCGGACAAGGCAGACATTGATTTCTCCCGTCTGAAGCTATTCAGCCTGACAGTTCCATTTATGTACACCCGCGATCTTGGGCGCAACTTCTCTTTCAGCCTCGGACCGGAGCTTTGCATCAATACCTACGGCAGTATGAAAACCCACTACAAAGATGCCGAAGGGAACGCAGTCAAACTGCTGGACAAGAACATTCATCAGCAGAAAATAAGCGTTGATCTGCAGGCGCATCTGGTGTTCCATTCCATTGGTGCCTATGTCCGTTATTCACCTTGCCATGTCTTGAATACCGACTTCGGACCCGAATTCCATACATTCACCGCCGGCATCAGTGTTTTTATGTAAAGAACAACCAAGAAACCACAGCATTTATTTGCGAACCTAGTTAAAAACATGTACCTTTGTTTAGGTATTTTTATCGTTCCACAAGGGTGGAACGATCGAATCACCCAGGTGGAACGATCATTCCACGGAGGTGAGACGATCGTTTCACCCGGGTGAAACGGTAAAACATCTACGAGTTCAACCTCTAAATACGAAATAACCTGAACAAAAAAGTACTTGTATGACTGCAATTTATGATTTCTACAAAAACCCGAAACAAAAGGATAGTACCGAGAAAACACGCTATCACGCCCGGGTTGTTACGAACCAGACTATCTCAACCGACGAGCTTGCCCGCAAAATCCATACGCGCTGTACGGTGACAACGGCTGATGTCAAAGCCGTATTGACTTCACTTTCAGACGTAATTGTGGAAGAATTGAAAAATGGGAACCGTGTATACATCGACGGACTCGGTTATCTGCAGATCACGCTCACGTGTCCTGAAATTGAAACTACCGACAAAACAAGGGCTCAGTCGATTCATTTCAAATCGGTTGCTTTCCGTCCGGAAGTACGCCTCAAGGAACAACTGAAAGACACCCACTTCAAACGGGCAGAAAACAAAACCCATTCCAAAGAACATACCACCGAAGACCTGGAAAAACTATTAACCCGTTATTTCCAGTCGCACGAATCTATCAACCGCCAGCAATTCGAACAGCTTTCCGGTTTTACCCGGACAACTGCCAGCCGGCGACTAAAAGCATTGGTAGAAGCCGGTAAATTAAAAAACATCGGCTTGCACCATTTTCCCGTATATAAACCAACCGAAGGAAACTTCGAGTAATAAAAAGAAAGGAAAAACAAATCATGGCCAGACGAAAACTATCAAATAGTCAAATCGTATGCATTACTCTCTTATGGGGAATTCTATGCTATATGTTACTGACTTACAGCAAAGAAATAACCGGCGAAACGATCTTCGCCATCATTACTTCCGGTATCATTGTGTTTGTTCCTATCTATAAGAACATAAAGCGGCGAGGCGATAACAAATCGTAAGATTTATCCGATAAAAAAAGAGATTTGTCATAAATCAAATATTTTTTACGTCGATTTGTTTGCATTTTAAAAATAATAATATACCTTTGCAGCGTTCTCCCAATAAGGAGACAACAAATGAGGATAATTCATAAAGGTATTACATTTTATATAATTAAAGACAAATGAAAGCAAGTGAAGTTTTAGACACACTGAAACGCAGATTTCCAAACGAACCTGAATATCATCAGGCAGTTTCAGAAGTATTAGGTACGATTGAAGAAGTGTACAACGAACATCCTGAATTCGAAAAGTCTAACTTAATTGAACGTCTTTGCATTCCTGACCGGATCTTTTCTTTCCGCGTTACTTGGATGGACGACAAAGGACAAATCCAGACAAACATGGGTTATCGTATCCAGCATAATAACGCAATTGGCCCGTACAAAGGCGGTATCCGCTTCCATGCTTCCGTAAACTTGTCTATCTTGAAATTCCTGGCCTTCGAACAGACATTCAAGAATTCACTGACAACACTGCCGATGGGTGGTGGCAAAGGTGGTTCAGATTTCAGCCCGCGTGGTAAGAGCAATGCTGAAATCATGCGTTTCTGCCAGGCATTCGTATTGGAATTATGGCGTCACATCGGTCCGGATACCGACGTTCCTGCCGGCGATATCGGTGTAGGAGGTCGTGAAGTTGCTTATATGTACGGTATGTATAAGAAACTGGCTCGCGAAAATACAGGTACATTCACCGGAAAAGGTCTGGAATTTGGTGGTTCACTGATCCGCCCCGAAGCAACTGGTTATGGTAACGTATATTTCTTGCTTCAGATGCTGAAGACTCGCAACATCGACATCAAAGGTAAAGTCGTAACAGTTTCTGGTTCGGGTAATGTGGCTCAATATACAGTAGAAAAGCTGATCACATTGGGAGCTAAAGTAGTTACCATGTCTGATTCTGACGGTTACATCTATGATCCGGACGGTATTGATCGCGAAAAGCTGGATTATATCATGGAATTGAAGAACCTGTACAGAGGCCGTATCCGCGAATATGCTGAAAAATACGGTGTAAAATATGTACCGGGTGCACGTCCTTGGAACGAAAAATGCGATATCGCCATGCCAAGTGCTACACAGAACGAAATCAATGGCGACGACGCTCGTGCCTTATTGGCTAACGGATGCTTCGCTGTATCAGAAGGAGCCAACATGCCTTCTACTCCGGAAGCAATCGACGAATTCCTGAAAGCGAAGATTCTGTACGCTCCGGGTAAAGCAGCCAATGCCGGTGGTGTTTCTGTATCAGGTCTGGAAATGACACAGAATGCTCAGAAGCTAAGCTGGTCAAGCGAAGAAGTAGATCAGAAGTTGCAGAGCATCATGCAGAATATCCACGAACAGTGCGTGAAATACGGTACACAACCGGATGGTTATGTAAACTACGTGAAAGGTGCAAACGTGGCAGGCTTCATGAAAGTAGCCAAGGCTATGATGGCACAAGGTATTTTATAAGCAGAAGCATACAAATACCCTATATAAAGAAGCAAGCCAAAGTAATTTTGGCTTGCTTCTTTCGTCTGATACACTTTTTCTCTTGCAAGAAAGAGCAGAAGTGTTTCTTTTTTCACCGAATCTTGTTACCTTAGCCGATAAATAAACGAAGAACATGGTAACAACGATTCTGAAAAACTTATACCAGTCGTACGTCGGCCAGCCGGCAGAAGACATCACCGAACTGCCTTCATCGGGTTCTAACCGACGATACTTCCGACTGACAGGACCTCAGACTTTGATCGGGGTAAGCGGAACTGCTCCCGACGAGAATAAAGCATTCATCTATATGTCAGCCCATTTCCGGGAGAAAGGGCTTCCGGTTCCGCAAGTTTTCATCCAGTCAGACGATTGTCGCTTTTATCTCCAAGAAGATTTGGGTGATACGCTTCTTTTCGATGCGATCGAAAAAGGACGAAAAAGTTGTGTATTCGATGAAGAAGAGAAAAGACTGTTACACAAAACCATTCGTCTGTTGCCTACCATTCAGTTTGTCGGAGCCGACGGTTTTGACTTCAGCCAGTGTTATCCGCAGGCTGAATTCAATCAACGGTCCATTTTATGGGATCTGAACTATTTCAAATATTGTTTTCTGAAAGCTACTGGAATGGAGTTTCAGGAAGACCGTCTGGAAGATGATTTCCAGAAAATGGCAGACGTCTTGCTACGCAATTCCTCGGCTACGTTCATGTACCGGGATTTTCAGTCGAGAAATGTCATGATCAAAAACGGAGAACCCTGGTTAATTGACTTCCAGGGCGGACGGAAAGGGCCGGTCTATTATGATGTCGCTTCGTTTTTATGGCAGGCCAAGGCGAAATATCCCGAAGAACTCCGTCAGGAACTCCTGCATGAATATATGGATGCCCTGCGGCAATACATACCGGTAGACGAACGTTACTTCATGAGTCAGCTACGTCATTTCGTATTGTTCCGCACACTTCAGGTACTAGGAGCCTACGGATTCCGCGGTTACTTCGAAAAGAAGCCGCACTTCATCCAAAGTGTTCCGTTTGCCATTGAGAACTTGCGGCAACTTCTCAAGGAAGATTATCCCGAATATCCGTACCTCAGCCATGTCTTGCGTGAGCTGACCGAACTGAAACAATTCTCTGACGACCTCAAGAAACGCACATTGGAAGTGCGGATCGTCAGTTTCGCGTATAAAAAAGGAATTCCGAATGACCCGACCGGCAACGGCGGCGGCTTCGTATTCGACTGTCGTGCCATCAACAACCCCGGTAAATACGAACGATACAATCATTTTACAGGACTGGACGAACCCGTTATCCGCTTTCTGGAGGAAGACGGAGAAATAACCCATTTCCTGGAACATGTATTTACTATCGTAGACGCCTCTGTCAAACGATATATGGACCGTGGATTTACCAACCTGATGATTTGCTTTGGCTGTACAGGCGGACAACACCGGTCGGTTTATTCAGCCCAACATCTGGCAGAACATCTGAACCAGAAGTTCGGAGTCAAAATACATTTAACACACAGAGAACAAAACATCGAACAAATATTTGAGTCTAACCTATGAAAGCACTAGTATTTGCAGCAGGCTTAGGGAACCGGTTAAAGCCTATCACCGACACCGTACCCAAAGCGTTGGTTCCGGTGGGCGGAAAACCTATGCTGGAACATATCATCCTTAAACTGAAAGATGCAGGATTCACCGATATCACCATCAACATTCATCACCTGGGACAACAAATTATCGACTTCCTGCAGGAAAAGAATAACTTCGGAATCGACATCCATATTTCCGATGAACGTGAATACCTGTTGGATACAGGCGGAGGCATCAAACATGCTGCCCCGTTTCTTAACGGAGATGAACCGTTTCTCGTTCACAACGTAGATATCTTTTCCAATATCGACCTGAAAGAACTCTATAACCGGCATCTCGAGAGCAAGGCATTGGCAACACTTCTGGTCAGCAAACGGAAAACATCCCGTTATCTGCTCTTTAATAAGGAGAACAAGCTTTGCGGATGGAGAAACCGGGAAACAGGAGAAGTAAAATCCTATTATCCATATTTCAATCCGGATCAGTACCAACAATTCGCTTTCAGTGGTATCCATGTGCTCTCTCCTGAAATCTTTCGCTGGATGGAAGACTGGACAGGCAAATATTCCATTATCCAGTTCTATTTGTCAATCTGCGCAAAGACCAATATTCAGGCCTACGAAGTTGCCGATCTGAAATTATTGGATGTAGGGAAAAAAGAAACATTAACCTTGGCCGAAACATGGGTCAAAGAAAATTTATGACAGTATGAGCGGTATTCCAAATCTACGAGAGTTGGTGTTCAGAGATACTCCTTTCGCCAACCTCATGAACAAACGTATATATAATGTATTGCTGATCGCCACCAAATACGACGCCTTCATGCTTGAAGACGACGGACGTGTGGATGAACAGATATTCAATGAATATACAGCGTTAAGCCTTCGTTATCCGCCTCGGTTTACGCAGGTAACGACAGAAGAGGAAGCTTTGAACGAGTTGAAAAATCGGAACTTCGAGCTGATCATCTGCATGCCGAACATGGATAACCGGGATATATTTGCCGCTGCAACCGAGATTAAAACACATTATCCGCATATTCCGATCGTAGTCCTGACGCCTTTCTCCAAGGAAGTTTCCAAACGGGTGGCCAATGAAGACTTAAGTGCGATCGACTATGTGTTCAGTTGGTTGGGCAACTCAGAATTGCTGTTGGCTATCATCAAGCTGATCGAGGATAAGATGAATGCTCCTGACGACGTGGCCAGTGTAGGCGTACAAATCATTATGCTGGTGGAAGATTCTATCCGGTTCTATTCATCCGCCTTGCCTCATCTGTACAAATTCGTCTTGGAACAAAGTCAGGAATTTGCCAAGGAAGCTCTGAATCCTCACCAGCAGACATTACGTATGCGTGGACGTCCTAAGATCAAACTGGCCCGAACCTACGAAGAGGCAGTCCGGATCTTCGAGCAGTATCAGAATAATATCCTAGGAATTATCTCCGACATGAGCTTCATGCATACGGGAGTCAAAGATCCGTATGCCGGTTACAAATTCGGTCAATACGTACGGAAAACCGGAAAGATCATTCCGTTTATCCTCGAATCATCTGAATCAGCCAACGAAGTATATGCCCATGAACTGGGTGCTTCCTTCATAGACAAGAATTCAAAGAGTTATCCGCAGGATTTACGCAAGAAAATCATGCAACGCTTTGGCTTCGGCGACTTTGTCATCCTGAATCCAAAGACAAAAGAGGAAATCATGCGGATCAAGGATCTGAAAGACTTGCAGAAGAAAGTATTTCAAATCCCCGATGATTCGCTGGTTTATCATCTGAGCCGCAATCATTTCTCGCGTTTCTTCTATTCGCGTGCCATGTTTCCGCCTGCTGAAGTCTTGAAGAATGTCGATGTGAGCGATTATAAAGACATGGATGAAGCTCGTAAACTGATCTTCGACCTGATTGTGCAATATCGTCGGATGAAGAATAGTGGCGTTGTGGCCATCTACAAGAAAGAGCGTTTCGACGAGTATAGTAACTTTGCCCGCATCGGAGACGGTTCTCTGGGAGGAAAAGGACGTGGTTTGGCATTCATCGGAGCCATGATCAAGCGATATCCCAAACTCGAGCAGGAGAACTTTGCCGTGAATATTCCGAAGACGGTTGTGATCTGTACCGACATCTTCGATGAGTTCATGGAAACAAACGAGTTATATCCTATCGCCCTGAGCGATACCGACAACGATACCATCCTCAAATACTTCCTCCGGGCTAGTCTTCCTTCGCGTCTGATAGAAGACTTGATGGCATTCTCGGAAGTTGTAAAAGGACCGATTGCTATCCGTTCTTCCAGCTTGCTGGAGGATTCACACTATCAACCGTTTGCCGGAATCTATTCAACCTATATGATTCCGAAGCAGGAAGACAAGTATGAAATGCTACGCTCACTCAGTGATGCGATCAAAGCCGTGTATGCTTCTGTATTCTACCAGGACAGCAAAGCCTATATGACGGCAACATCCAACCTGATTGATCAGGAAAAGATGGCGATTGTCCTGCAGGAAGTAGTAGGCACACAATATGGAGACCATTATTATCCGACGATCTCCGGTGTGGCACGTTCCTTAAACTTCTACCCGATCGGCAATGAGAAGGCCGAAGACGGAATTGCCAATATCGCATTAGGCTTAGGAAAATACATAGTCGACGGAGGATTGACACTTCGTTTCTCCCCACGCCATCCGCATAATATCTTGCAGATGAGTTCGACGGATTTTGCTTTGCGTGAAACCCAAACCCGTTTTTATGCCCTGGACTTGAATCCGGAGAACATCGTGGATAAGTTTTCGGTAGATGATGCATTCAATCTGAAGAAACTGACACTGAAAGAAGCTGATGCCGACGGTTCGCTCAAGTTCATCACTTCGACCTACGATCCGTATGATATGATTATTCGAGATGGTTATTATCCGGGTGGACGCAAAATCCTTTCGTTCGTGAATGTCTTGCAGCACGATGTCTTTCCGTTGGCCAGCACACTAGACCAGTTACTTCAGATCGGACAAAAAGAAATGGGCCGACCCGTAGAGATCGAGTTTGCTATCAACATGAACAAACAAGACCCCCGCATAGCTACCTTCTATTTATTGCAGATCCGACCTATCGTCGATAACAAAGAGGTGATGAATGAAGATCTTTCAGTAATACAACAGGAAGATACTATCCTTTCATCTACCAGTGTATTGGGACATGGAATCATCAATGATGTACAGGATGTCATTTATGTAAAGACTGGAGCTTTCAATGCTGCCAACAACCAGTTGATCGCCTACGACATCGAAAAGATGAACCGGAAGTTTACCGGTACAGAGACCAACTATGTGTTAGTCGGTCCGGGACGTTGGGGAAGCAGTGATCCTTGGTTAGGTATTCCGGTAAAATGGCCGCACATCAGTAATGCCAAAGTAATTGTTGAATGCGGATTGGAGAACTATCGGGTTGATCCGAGTCAGGGAACACATTTCTTCCAGAATCTGACATCTTTTGGCGTAGGTTACTTCACGATCAATCCGTTCAAAGGCGAAGGCTGGTTTGATGAAGATTATCTCAACCAACTTCCTGCCGTAGAAGAGACCGAATATCTGCGTCATGTCCGTTTGCATGCGCCAATCGTAATCAAAATGGACGGTAAACGTAGTCTGGGTGTTGTCATGAAACCCTGATAAACCATACTAACAAGCAAATTAGAGACAAGTCTATGGATACACAAATTGTAGAGAAAATAAAGGAACGTATAGCGACAAATCCGTATGTCAACTTTCTCGGGATTCATTTCTCGAAGATAGAAGAAGGCTTTGTCGAAGCCCGGATGCCATTAAGAGACGAGCAACGCCAATACAGCGGTGTAACACATGGTGGTGTCCTGGCAGCACTGGCTGATACCATTGCCGGATTTGCCGCTTATACAATGACACCTTTAGAAAACGATGTACTAACTGCCGAATTGAAAATCTCTTTTCTTCGGGCAGCTTGGGGATACGAACTAATCGCAAGAGGCTTTGTAATCAAGCCTGGGCGACGATTACACTTTTGTGAGTGCGAAATCTATTGTGATGACAAACTGGTAGGAAAAGCTTCGGGAACATTCTGTGTGGTTGAGTCACAGGTTGACTAAATAAATTATATTACCTATTATGACAAAACATGGTGTTATTAAAGTAATCACGGGATACGTTTTCTCCAGTTTGGTAACTGCCGGATGGGGACAAACGGAAGGTCCTAATTTAATTATCCGGGCCGACGACATGGGTTCATTCCGTGCTGCAAACATTGCTTGCATCGAAGGATACAAGTATGGCATTGAAACTTCTATTGAAGTCATGGCTGTAACACCCTGGTTTCCGGAAGCAGCCAAATTGCTAAGAGAAAATCCGGGTGTTGATGTCGGATTGCATCTGACCATCACCAGCGAATGGGACAACATCAAATGGAGACCATTAACCCATTGCCCAAGTCTGATAGACAGTAATGGATACTTTTTCCCCATGATGAATGCCAATCCGAACTATCCGGGTCTGGCCATTATGGAAAACAAGTGGAATCTAGCAGAAATAGAACAGGAATTCAGAGCACAGATCGAATTAGCCCTAAAGAATATTCCTCAAATCAGCCATCTTTCGGGGCATATGCTTTCTACGGGTTTTGATCCTAAAGTTGCAGAGCTGGTACATCGTCTTGCCGATGAATACAATCTGCCGGCAGTAGATCGGGTCAATGCGATGAAAGAGTATAACTTTTCATACGCAGGTTACGAAGGCTCAAACAAAACAGCAGCCGACAAGGAAGCCAGTTTCATCAAGATGCTTGACAAGCTGGAACCCAATCAAAACTATATGTTTATTGACCATCCGGCTCTTGATAACGAGGAAATGAAAACGGTTGGACACATTGGATACGAAAATGTTGCAGAAGACCGTCAAGGCGTAACAGACTTGTTTACCAGTCCGCGTGTCAAAGAGGCGATTCAGAAACGTAACATTCGCTTGATTAGTTACAACGATCTGACTAAATCGTTGCCACGAGCTGAAGCTACGCCTAAATTAACCAAGGCAATTGACAAATACCTGCAGGCAGTAGAAAAAGAAAAGCAAGACTTGCATAGCATCATGGTTCTTCAGCATGGACAGGTAATAGCAGAACATTGGCAAAGTGAAGGAGCCTGGAATAAACCTCATATCATGAATTCCGTCAGTAAGACATTTACTGCAACGGCCATTGGCTTTGCTGTCTCTGAAGGGCTATTGAAAGTAACCAATAAAGTTATCTCTTTCTTTCCGGATGAATCTCCTGCTACGATCAGTCCGAATCTGGAGAAACTAGAAATCCGTCACTTACTAACCATGTCTGGTGGACATGATACAGACCCGACAGGAAAAATCCGTTCTTCCAAAAACAACAATTGGGTAAAAGATTTCCTCAATACACCTTTTGAGCATGAACCTGGAACATTCTTCTGCTATAACAGTATGGGCACTTATGTTCTTTCTGCCATTGTCCAAAAGGTAACAGGACAGAAAGTCATTGATTACCTCTATCCTCGCCTGTTCCGCCCGTTAGGTATTACCGGTATTCATTGGGATGAAAGTCCACAAGGTATCAATTGCGGAGGTTGGGGACTTTACATCCGGACAGAAGATATGGCTAAGATGGGACAATTCATTCTCCAGAAAGGACAATGGAAAGGGAAACAGCTGTTACCTGAAAGCTGGATAAACGAAGCAACAACATCGCATATAGCTTCCGTACCAGCAGGTGTTCGTCCGGAAGAACTCAAGGAAAAAGGATTGACGGTCAAGAATAGTGACTGGCTGCAAGGCTATGGCTATCAGATGTGGCGCTGCCGACATGATGCTATACGGGCAGACGGAGCCAACGGGCAATACATCATTATCTTGCCAGAGAAAGATGCGGTAATCGTTACCACAGCTCATATAGGAGACATGCAGGCAGAAATCAATCTGATATGGAAATATATCTTACCGGCACTTCCTTAACCAGAAAGTAGTAAACCCAAGGTTTCCATGTTATTCACTATGACTTATAGGGAAAAGATGGAAAGATATATATTCCAGATCTTCCTAACAGTCGTGTTCTTGTAGTGGAAGAACCTTCTTGCTGTCAATAAAGAAAAAGAAACAGGCATGTAGTTAGTAGTCCACAAAGAAAAGTCATAAGATTCTTCTAGATTGAATCTGCTACTAACTACATTCCTCACTATTTCAATAAGTCCGTGGGTGTAAAGCTAAACGGAAGAAGCGAAGAGACCGATTCAATAACCCGAACAGATGTTTTGCCACATAACAGAATGCGCATAGGGCACTTTGAACGAGATTCACTTTCTAAAAGTACCTGACAGCAGGCACCACATGGAGAAATCTCATCTCTCACCTCTCCTTCCGACTGAGCAATGACGGCCAAGGCAACAACCGGTTCGTTGGGATAATTGGCGCCTGCAGCAAACAAAGCTATACGCTCGGCACACAAACCTGACGGATAAGCTGCATTTTCCTGGTTCGCGCCTGTCACAATCGTTCCGTTAGCTAATAAAACGGCAGCTCCGACCTGAAAATGAGAATAGGACGCATAAGCACGCTCCGAAGCTTTCAAAGCCGATTCATATAAATTCCGATCTGAAACAGATAATTCTGACAATGCAGCTGTTACATATTTAATCTGTATTTGCTGTTCTTTCATATATAAATGATTTTATTTCCCGAAGATACACAGTAGAAAACAAAATCCCAACAATTTCAGCAGAAAACAATACACGATTCCTTTACGCACACTAACTATAAGAATTCCTTTTCCTGCTTCTCGCGATACATGCGCGGAGAAAGTCCTAAATGCTTCTTGACATACTTTCCGAAGAAAGAAATATTCGGGAAATCCAATTCGTTGGTGATCTCTTTTATGCTCTTCTCTGTTTTACGAAGCTGATAAACGATGTCTTTCATCACATACTGATCAATCAAGTCTGATGCTGGCTGACCGGAAATATCTTTACATACAGCCGACAAATATTTTGGTGATACATGCAGGCAATCTGCATAATAAGATACTGAACGTTTCTTAGGATAGCTGGATGCAAGAAGGTCGATGAATGCCTTAAACAAGTTTTCTGCTGACTTATAGGAAGAAGGTTTCAAGGTAATAAAGCGGTCCAACGTATCATGGAACTCATACAGGAAAGCCAGCAACAAAGCATCTACCAATTCGCTATATACATAAAGACAAAAAAATTTTTCCTGTCCTATTTTATCTATTAAATCAAGAAAATAATAACACAAAGTAACTGAAATACCTGATTTACAAAGAAACGAACTGATAAGGATATAATATTAACCTCACCAATCCGTTTCTTTACTCCTTTATTTTAATCCTAGAATTAAAAGTATATCAAAAAATCTCAGAATATTAATTTCAATAGGACTATTTCTTATTCTGTATAAACTCTACAACTAAAACAAAAATCCAAAATATCTACCCAATATTTACCACGTTTCTTTAGAAAAATCCATAGGAAAAGTAAAACGAAAATCTATACGATTATTTTTTGTAACAATCCACGATTCAAAACTACGTTTCCCTTCCGTAAGTTCTATCACACGTCCCCCGTTTCCCCAAGGAACATCACAATAAACAGTTTTGCCACCGGTATAACGTCCATATCCAAGAAGAATTCCTTTCCATGATGTAACATAATCATTAACATGGTCATGACCTACAAAAACAGCCATAATATCTCCAAGTTCAAGCATAGTCGTAAATAAACCAGAATTGACCTTTGGAGCACAAGCTTCTTCTTTACGGATACCAATTAAACATGAGTCCTCACTACGGGATGCAAGGTTAAATTCAGGAAGCGGAATATGAAAGAATGCCATTGCAGGCACAGGTCTCCCTGCATTCTTCCTAGTAAGTTCAGCACTACATTGGCGATACCAGTCTATCTGATCCTGTTTTATCCAATCGTATCCTTCCGCAGCCTTTAGAGGTGAATATGATAAACTATCAAAACCATAGATTACAAAAGCATTACTCTTACCGTCCGAACTCAGTATAGGAATAATGAAGTTGGATTTTCCACTCAATCCTTCAACTGTACCTGTCATATTCCCCGGAATATCTTTTATAAACTCAAATATCTCATTCCGAGTCATATCCTGTTCATCATCATGATTTCCAAACGTAAAAGCAAATGGAATATTTCTTTTGACAACAGGTTCAAAAGCTCTTTCATAACATTTTGAAGCAGGCTTACCAAAAGCGACATCACCTGTATAAATAACAAAATCAGGCTTCTCTGCATCAAGAATCTCATTCATTCTCTCAGCAGCAATTTCCGAAGCTTCATTCTCTGGTTTCCAATGAACATCAGTAAACTGGACTATTTTGAACTTACCGTTACTATTGAATTTTAATTTACATGTATTCTTCTTAGAATCAGAAGTTTCCCAATAATCCACGACAGCATTTACTTTATTTTCTTTATTTAAATTATTTACACCTATCACTGATAAAGGCAATGCACAAATAGATGTACGCAAAAATTCTTTTCGATTCATTATATTGTAAGTTAAAAATTGAATTCAAACGGATAATACAACCGCATTGAAATACAAGTTTATCTATTCTTTAATTCTAATTAGGAGATCATCTATATCCTACCTACTTTGGAATTAAGCTTTATTTTAACCATTCACTTTGAAAGGTTTATGTCTAATCTTACATAATTCTACACAAAACTAAGCCTAATCCATTATCAATTGTTATCAGTTATGCTAAATTAGAACAACTATAGGGAAAGATAAAATCTCTCCCCTAGTCATTCTTAAAATTTATTTCTACCAACTCTATATATCATTGCATAATCTCTAAACCTTATACATCTTAATCCAACAGTAATACTAAATGTATCCTATATACTATTGTAAAATCCACATAATACCCATATAATCATCTGAACCACCGTATTGACTATCGATAGCTTTAGACACATTATCCATATTGTAACTCAGTTCATCCGTTGGATACATCCATCTAAGAGGCATTTTATCCGAAGGTATATTTCTATTAGATCTCGGATTAATTGGGAAATCAGGAATTCCTGTACGACGGTACTCAAAATATGCATTATATGGTGTTTGCAAGAACGTCATAATATATTTTTGCCAAATAATTTGCTCCAATTGTTTTTGAAAATTTGTTTCAAAAACGACTCCTGGACGTTTTAAATACTCAATAATATACTCATCCGTTATTTTTCTGTCATGATGATATAATACATTATCAGGGGTATTTTCAGAAACAAACTTCATAGACGCTCGAATTCCTTCTTCATAATACACCTTAGCATCATTCTCAATCAATCCCCTTATTGCCATTTCGGCCAAAATAAAATTTTGTTCTTGATAACTTAAAAGAAATACAGGTTCTCCTTCTGGTAATTCTTCATATCTATCATTTAATTCTGAAACATTTCCTTCATTAACAACCTCTAAAATTTCAGATTCCGGCAATGTTGGATCAACACCTCCATATGCATTCCATTCAGAAGGATCCATATTCAAATTCATGGCATTAGGAGTAGGTTTCGCATAATAAAATAAACGATAGTCTTGTAAAGTCTTTAATTTATCAACGATAATATTTGTTAATCTATCGTTGTTTGTAAAACTGTTTATTTCTTTAAAAAAAGGATATTTTTGACCAGCACTATTCGAGTATACTATTTGAAAATTGTCATCATTTGACTCAAACAATGGCCTATTTTCAACAATTTCATTAATTCTTTCCTTTACATTCAAATCTACATCATCTACCTTCCTATATAAATTAAGAAGTATTTTAAGTTGTAAAGAATTGACTGCTTTACGCCACTTTGTAACATCGCCTCCATAAATATAGTCTCCTTCAAAATTATCCCCCACACTAAATAAATAATCAGCTTCATCTAATTCTTCCAACAAACCAATGAATACATCCTTTTGTGTATCGTACTTTGGAAAATAATTTTTTTCATTTTCTCCTTTTAACGCTTCTGAGTAAGGTATATCTCCCACTCTCATAGTCATATCAAAAAATACAAACACACGCACAAAATGAGCAAAAGCAGCATATGAATTCTTCAATTTTTCTGATTGTGCATATTCTACCATTTTAGATGCATTCCGTAAATTGCTCAAAGAAGCAAAACTCGTTCTTCCTAATAAATTAAAAGCAATATCAATATCCTGAGCTTCTGTCCAAGAAAGATATTTACCTAATAAATCTTCTCTAATGAAACCTTTGCCATCTCCATTATTATCCGTAGCAATATCACGAAGTAGATTAGTTGCCAACATCGCAGATGTTACTTTTGTGGTTGTATCTGGATTTGTGTTTACTTCCTCAAAATCATTACAACAAACGAAAAGGAACATAAAAAAAATACTAATCAATATATTTCTATTTTTCATATATCTTACATTTAAAATCCAACTTTCAAATTTACACCAACATATCTTATTGACGGAGATATCAAGTCTTCTCCTTCAACATCCTCTAAACCATCAGGATCAGAAAATCTAAAATCTTTTGTCAAAACAAACAGATTCTGACCAATGATACCTAAATAACAATTATTCATTCCTAGTTTATTAATAAATTTTTTAGGTAAATTATATCCTAAAGACATTTCTCGCAACTTTAAGAAAGTCTTGTCTTGCACTAACTTATCGGGGTTATAACGACTTCCTCGAACAAAATCTTCATACGAAGTTTCTATATCATTAGGAGCAAACACCCTAGTATCGGATGTAATTCTACCATATTGATCATACTTCACCTCTCCAGATACAACTTTAACTCCTTCAGCAATATAATTCTTTTTACCATTTACGACTTCATCGTATCTCCATTGATTATCCGTATCTGGATGAGCTCCTGTCTCAAGCATATAAAACTCTGTATTTGCCCATGATTTTCCACCTATACGACCATCAAAATTAAGAGTTAAAACAAAGTCTTTATATTTAAAGACATTTGCTAAACCATATTCCAAATCAGGATCTGTATAACCCACCAATGACTCATATTGACTTCTATTCATCAAACCATTACTATTAATTATATAACTACCATCAGGAGCTTTTTCATATCCTTTATATGCATAATGATCTGTACGAGCACCTACATAAGTCCAAAGGTTATCAGCACTAAACTCATCATCTAATTGAGCATAATATCTTTTACTAGATGAAATATTCAGAGATAAGTTCCACGTAAAGTCTTTTGTCTTAATGGCTGTTGCATCAATTGTTACCTCAATTCCTTTACGAACATATTCTTCATCAATATTCATCAACCGATAATCGAATCCTGTAGCTGAAGAAATCCTTTGCATAGATGTATTATTATAAGTAAGCTTATTGAAATAACTAACATCTAATCTTAATCGATTTCCTTGCAAGAATGATATATTTGTCCCTATCTCCCATGTACGATCTGTAATCGGCTTGACATCACCAAGCAAATAATTTGGATAATCTGCCGTATTTAAACCATTCCACACATTTTGTTGAATCGTATAGGCCGTATTTAAATAATAAACTGACAAATCTTTTTTTGAAACAGTCCACGAACCTCTAAATTTCCAAAAAGGAATCCATTCGGGTAAACTAATGATATTTGAAGGTATAATACTACCTCCTATTGAAGGATAGAAGTAAGAATTATCAGCTGAAGGTAATGTAGAAGACCAATCATTACGTCCAGTAGCTTCTAGGTAATATGTATCTTTATACCCTAATGTTAACGTTCCAAACAAACTATTTACCTTTTTTGTACTTGTTTCCGCACTTACAATTGGACTTTCAACAGATGCTTTTATAGAATAAAAACCAGGTACTGACAAACCATTCTTAGTGGCTGCTCCCAATTGGTTTGTTTTCGTATAATATAAAGAACCTCCCAATAGACCATCGATGCTAAAATCTTTGAGCTTCTTATCAAAGAGCAAGAAAAAGTCGTAGTTCATTGTAAAACCAGTCTTTTTGTTCTCTTCATAATAGCCTAATGCCCCGTCTTTCCATCCTCCTCTATCTTTAGAAATTGTCCCCACAGATGAACGATTAACCGAATTATTTGCATAAGCAACACCTCCTGCTCGTAATTGTAACTTCATCCAAGGTAAAATTTCATATTTTAAGGACAATGAGCCATTAGTTGTAAAATTATTAATAGATTTTATCTTCTCATAAGCCTCAAAATAAGGATTATCATACCAATCTGTATAGTGCCAATTTTGTTTTTCATTTGGTATCAACCAATAGTCTTTATAATCTCTTAAATCATATTCAGGTCCAGTCCATAATAATATATTATACATATAACCTGTACCGTATCCATATCCACCTGTATTAGGGGCAGATTCTTGAGAAAAGTTCAAACTTCCTTCTAAAACAGCCTTTTTTCCAAGTTTTAATTCACCTCCTAGATTATACCAAAATTTATTTTTTTTCGTATTTGGATATTGACTTTTATCATATAGATAAGATAAAGATGAACGAATACTGCCATTTTCACCACTAGTTGACATACTAACAGTAGTATTACTGATTAAGCTAAATTCAAGAAAATTCCTGAAATTATTTTTACCCCTGGATGTCAACTCCATATCTCTGTATTCTTTTTTAATGGGATCCCACTGCCTATATACACGTCCTATATCTAGCTTATCGCCCCAAACATAATCTATATTATCAAACTTTCCTCCAGATCCTGAGCTATAAGATGTTTGAACTTCCGGTATTTTTAATTGTCCTGCATTAAACATATTACTAGTATTCACTTCTATAGCAAAGCCTTTTGCTCCGCCTTTCTTAGTTGTTATCATAATAGCTCCATTCCCACCTCTTGAACCGTAAAGCGCAGAAGCAGTAGCTCCTTTTAACACAGTAATATTCTCAATTACATCCTGATTAAAATCACTAAATGCTTGATTCGTAGGAACACCATCAACAACAATAAGAGGAGTTTCACCACGTAGTTTAATATCAGGAGCAACTCCAAATTCAGTAGAGTTATATACACGCAATCCAGATATTCTTCCACTTAAACTTGTAGCAATATTTGTACCTTTGACCTTTTGAAGTTCTTCTCCATCAAATTTTTGTGTTGCATATCCTAATGCTTTTTCTGAACGTGATATTCCCAAAGCTGTAACTACCAACTCATCCAGCGCCTCTGCATCTTCTTTCAAAGTAATGGATAAGTTTGTTTGATTCCCGATCTTGATCTCTTGATTTGCAAAACCAATATAAGAAATAACCAATGTTGCATCTTTATTCACCTCCAAAGAAAACTTACCGTCCATATCTGTAATGGTTCCATTCGTTGTACCCTTTACCATGATATTTGCCCCAATCACTGGCATACCGGTCGGATCTAACACAACACCTGTAACTGTATTCTTTTTCTGTTGCACAACGGCTACAACGGGAACGGCTTCTGTCATTTCTTTCCGCTTTGAAAGAAGAATCTGCCGGTCATTGATGGTATACGTAACATCTGTATTCTTGAATAACTGTTCCAAGATACTTTCTACCTGCTGATCTTTCAGATTAACAGACACTTTTCTATTCACATCAATCGTTTCATCTAAATAGAAAATGATAAATTCGCTATGTTGTTCGATGTAATCAAATACTTCCTTAACGGATTGATCTTGAACGGAAATTGAGAAGGTTGTTACTTGAGAATAACTTTCTGTCGCATAACCAGCCTCCACTCCGAGTATTAGACATAATGTACTTAGCTTCAATGCTCTAAATATTTTTGGTTTTAAATAGATATTCATATCTTTGTATTGATTTTACAGTTAATACTTTTATTAGCGTAAATGTTTCTTCGGGCCGATCAATATGGGGGTATTGTTCGGCCTACTTTTTTGGCATTAGATTATTCTTATTTCATAGGCATTTCAATTTAAAGATTCATACTTAATAATTATTTGTTCATGATCATGTTCTACTTTAATTGGAGCCGCTTTGGATAAATTCTCCAAAACATCGTCTACATGTTCTGTCAAATCCAATTTACCACTGCAGTTTAAAGCTCCTACTTTTTCATCACACACAATGGATACTGCATAATAGCGAGACAAACGCTTGAAAAGAACAGATAATTGCTGACCAGCAAATTGATAATACCCGTTTTTCCAAGAGATATAATCTGTGGCATCCACCTCTTTTATGGAAGTTTCTTCCGTTTGTTTATCATATTCATATAATTCGTTTGGAGCCAATACTTCTGCCGTATGCGCCTGTGCCTGGACTTCTACCTTTCCATTTACCAAGACAACCTGTTGCTGGTTGTCTTCTGGATAAGCACAAACATTGAAACTGGTTCCTAATACCCGAACTGACATTTGTCCTGTCTTTACATAAAAAGGTTTGTCAGGATTCCGTGTTACCTCCAGATAAACTTCGCCATCCACATAGATTTCTCTTTTATCACCTTTAAATAAATGTGGATATACAACTTTTGTCGATGAATTAACCCAAAGCTTTGTCCCATCTGATAAGGTTAAATAAGAACGTTTTCCTGCCGGAACAATCAACTTATTCAATTGGATCTCATCTTTGTCCTTATGCTTGACGGAGTGTTTCCGTACACTTTCCGAATTGACGTGAACTTCACCTTTTTCGTTATAAGAAATCTGACTTTCCTCTTCGGATATCAATACTTTCTCCTCATTCGAGAAGACTAACTGTACCTCATCTTGTTCCTTTTCCGCCGGTAAATCAGCAATGATCGTTTGATAATCAATTTCTTTTTCCGGTAATAAATAAGGTATTGTAAAGGCTAGAACAAGAATAGCCGCAACGGCTGCCGCCACACCATACCGGAATAACTGGAATCGTTTCTTTTGCTGATTTTCCCGTTGAATCTTATCCCAAAGGTCCGATACTTCCGGTGCCGGAAGAAGCGGACGACTTACATCTTGCCGGAAACGGTTCATGAGCATACGAGCCACCCGTATTTCTTTTGCCAATGACGAATCTGTCCGTTCCAAATCCAACCAAAAAAGACGTGTTTCTTCCGTTGGATGCAATTCAGAATGGATGAAGAAGTCATCATTCAACAATTGTTCTGCGGTATATCCGGTATAGTTCTTATTCATTTTCCAGTCTGCTTTACTTATAAGAGTAAGATACCGGATTTTTATACTCAGTAAAAAGGAACTTTTTTCAAAAATCAATAAAAAAATTTTTCCGGATAAATAAAACACAGAAATAAGAACAAATCTCCGCACGCTTCGCGTATTTTTTTCAGGGAACGCTGAATCAAGTTTTGGGCCGACTGATAATTCAAATCCATCAATCGGCATATATCTTCCATAGGTAACTCTTGGACAAAACGGTAATACATAATCTCTTTCTGACGAGGTGTCAGAACTGAAAGCATTTTTTGTACCTGATGAGTTTCATTATGCAAGGATTCGTCTTCAATAAATTGGTCTTCCACACTCATTTCTGCAAGGAAAGGAATCTCTTCCTCTATGGAATCATACTTCTGGCTACGCAGTAAACTCCTACAAAAAAAATTAATTTACCAATACCATCGCTCATGTAATATTTAATAATTAATAAAATCCTACAAAAAATTCACTAACGCATAAATATCATTAGAGAGAGCCTGGTACACGTCATCCTCTTGTCACCTGTTAACCTAACATCAACAGAATCCAAACGTATCATTTATTTCACAATGTCACCTATCCACAGAGAGGTATTCTGTATGGTTCTACATACATTCAGATTTCCCCTTCTTCAAAAAACTAATCCGTCATATTAAGTTCTTATTGAGCAGATAACAGTATGCACAAATGAATTATGTCAATTATTAATTTAAAATCAGCAAGCTAATCATTGATTCTCATCATTTAAAATTCCCTCGGATACCTTATTAAAATACTGGATGCATTCCTTAATATCAGGTACGGAATTATCCCAATTATATTCATACTCGATAGCGAAAATACCCTTGAAATCCTGTCTCTTGAGCTCCTCGAGCATCCCTTTCACATTCAAGACACCTGTGCCCCAAATCGTATCGTCGCGCCACTTATCAGGACTCTCCTTTGCCCGAATATCCTTGAAATGCAAGGATACCAAACGGCCATGTAATTTTCTCAGGCAAGCGATTTGATCCAATCCCTCACGATTCCAATGCCCGACATCCGCGCAAGAGCCCAAAAGCGTACTCCGCCCAGAGATCACCTGAAGCAGGTTATCCGGGTTCCAATAATCCGAAGGCTTCGGATGGTTATGAACCGAGATCTTGATATTATACTGTTTCGCCAGTTTCTCAACCAAGTCCCAATCTCCCAAAGCGGGCTCACAAGAGATATACTCCATGCCCATCGCGCTCGCGAAAGCGAACATCTTATTCCAATCGGAAGAACGCTCGGCGACATAAACACCGGTCGATACGATCTTGATTCCCTTCGAGGAGGCCAACTCTTTTATCTCTTTTTGCGTTGTCGCATCCAAATTGAAATCAAAAACCTTATCGCCCCATTTGCCACCTAACTTATGGCCCGGGAATACCTCAATATATTTTACGCCCAGCTCTTGCGTCTTATCAAAAGCCTCTACCAAAGTAAACTTATGGAAAGTATACGACTGGATCGCCAGGCGCCAACCATTTTTCTCCGCCACGGTCTGAGAATAAGCATTAGAGCTCATAAACAAACCGATCAACAGCGCGCATAAATATAAAAATGAATTTCTATTCATACAATAAATCATTTAGGCATTTCCGGCAAAGAGAACCCATTCTTATAAGTATGGTTAATCCACTCATTCGCCATATCCAAAGCGTTAAACTCAGCGAAACGACGATCAAACCTGGGATCTCCATCAATAACCTTAAAGTCATCAACCGTAACAATCTTAATCTTATCGTTCGGGGAAATATTGGTAAACTTCATGGCCTCACCATCCCATTTCAACTCCCGATGCAAGCCCTGCAATCCAGAAAGGCGAACCGCCAGGACTCCCATGACGACCATCTCATTGAAAGGCCCGGAGAATTGGAAGCTAGAGGAAGCCTCCACACGATTCTCCGGCGACTCCTTACAAGCACGTATCCAATCCTGCTCATGGGCGTTTGTATCCCAAATATTGCCATTGCCTCCCTTGACTCTTGGAATGGTCGGTTTCGGTTGATTGAAATGATCCATATCCGTTACGGGCAACAAAGTCGGATTCATGCCATAACATCCAGTCATGATCTTTCCTTTTGTTCCTATAAAGATAATTCCACCATTCTCATCACCCATCATCTGACCATCTTTCAATTCTTCCGGACGAGGTGGCATCAAACCGCCATCATACCAATAAACCTTCACTTCCGGCATCTTGACATTCCCTCTCGCCGGACGCACGACATCTATTTCCAGCTGCTCCCAGCTTCTGAAGCAGGTGAAATACGGGAAG
>OGYL01000242.1_pt1 | contig 40893 bp, 29 predicted proteins | sample 1576541 | NCBI WGS metagenome assembly OGYL01 (sample SAMEA3541551, study PRJEB24748) | human gut metagenome | biome: human gut; feature: human-associated habitat; material: faeces | place: China | collected 2012 | reverse complement strand
TTATTGACAAACTTTTCAAAGAACTCATTTTATTTACTGCCAGAGCCGCTTAGGCTTGGCTATTTTTTAACGAACTATTGATAATTTGATCCAATTACTTATTATTTAGATTGTCTGATATCTTACACAAGTACATCATACTAAATATAATTAAAGTTGGATAGTTATTTGATTACCTGAATAACTAACACAGGACTCGGCCTTCCCCTCATCAAATCCAACCCCTTTATTAGAAGATACTCGAACTACTTTCAGCTTTCTTTTCTTAACCATACCAGCAAAAGAACCCTTTCTTTCACTAATAATCAACTTTTTATCTTTATCAATCCAGGTCAAGGTATATTGAGAATACTTACCTTGTTCATAATTATAGTTAGTCCCTTCATCCTCATAGACTGTATAATGAGCATCTGCTCCTGGATATATCCTGATTTCCCACACATCATCCAGATTTTCTTCTGTATGTTCTTTCTCTTCTCCCAAAGGTATAATTGAACCACACTTGACAAAAAGAGGTATCTTAGAGTCATTCACAGGCACTTTTATAGTTTTTCCTCCCTCCTGTTTTTCTCCTGTCCAAAAATCTATCCAACCATTCTCATATTTGGGAAGATAAACATCTACTTCTTTCACTGAAGGCTTTAAGACAGGAGCTACTAACAAAGATGGGCCAAACATATAATTATGCAAACACTTTAATGCCTGTTCATCTTTTGGGAAATCCATCACAAATGGTCTCATGAGTGTTGACCCTTCTAATGTGATACGGGATGCTTCTGAATAAATATAGGGCAACATTCTATACCGAAATTTCAAATACATCTTGGAGATCTTCTCTACATCTGAACCATAATTCCAAAATTCCGTATCTGTCTGGTACCCATGAACGCGCATCAACGGTAAAAAAGTGGAAACCTGAAGCCAGCGCAGGAAGCGTTCATGATAGGCTGGATCTTTATATTGGCTTTTTCCTGGACGGAAAAAGCCTCCAGCATCATAAGTCCACCAAGGCAAACCGGATGCCATATAATTTAAGCCACCTGCTATTTGACGACTTAATGTTTCCCAATCATTACCTACATCTCCGGACCAGGTTGCTGCCGCATATCGTTGCATTCCCGAAAAACCACTACGTGTTAGAATCATTGCTCGTTTTTGGGGCATATCCTGACGTTGTCCTTCATATACAGTCTTATTTACTAACAAAGGATAAATATTCCTAACCCTATCACCATGCAATACACCATTATTCACCATTCGACCATGTAAATCATCATTCTCTGGTTCTGTTGCATCCTGCCACCAAGCATCAATTTCATAAGGTTTTAATAAACGATCACTGAAATTTTTCCAATAAAAAGAAGCGGCATCAGCATTAAAGAAATCAATCCAATCACTTTCCGGTATATAATAGTTTCGTTTCGCTACTTCTTTTCCTAAATCTGAAGTCCTGTCTATTTTTGACCAGACTGAAACCATTAAACGCATATTCATTTGATGTAACTCAGATACCATTTGGGCCGGATCCGGATATTGAGATCCATCAAACTTCATCGCATTCCAGCCATATCGACCCCAATACTGCCAGTCTTGAACTATAACATCCAAAGGATAGTTCTCTTTTCGAAACTTCTTCGCTACTGACAATAACTCGTCCTGCGTCTTAAAACGTTCCCGACAATGAATATACCCTAAAGACCAACGAGGCATCATGGGCGCCTGTCCTGTTAATGCTCGATAACTGCTTATCACCTCATCTGCAGTACCACTAAACACAGTATAGTCTATACAATCTGCCACTGGTGAACGAAAGACCGTCTCATTTTCCACTTTCCGATAATACACACAAGGATTATCCCCGGAAACTCCTTCTACTTGAACATGATGATCTCCTTCTGACAAATCAACAAGAAAAGAGGTTGTATTGGGCAACCAAATATTATCAATCTCCATAACAGGACGACCATCCAACAACAAACGATGTTTCCTGGCCATACGTTGACCAACATCTAATAGCACAGCATATTGCCCCGATTGAGAAACTGTAAATTTTCCTTCAAAGTAATTTGCCTGACGATTTTCTTGTCGGGTTCCTTCCGTAGTCGTAACATCCACCTGTTCCACAGAACTGTTCTGTGCAGTTTTTGTCAGTAATATTGGATTATCCGCAGGATTAAAATAAGTCATACCATAATTATGCCATAACAAACCATAACCTTTATTGGATAAGATAAAAGGAATGGATATTTGTGTATTAAGTTGTGTCAATTTGCGTGGTAAACCTTTTATATTCAGATATCCATCTTGAAACTGGCCTGTTCCAAACAAATATTCACCAGATGGACTATAAAATTCTTGCTGGACATAATGATTCTTTCCATTTTCCAGTTCATTGACAAACATTGTTCTTCCATGTTCTTTCTCTCTCAACAGTAAATTCCCTTTTTCATCCTTAAAAGTCAAATTCCCCTGTTCTTTATTAACATAGACGATCAGCTTGGGTAATTGGATAATTACCTCACTCAAGCTTTCTTTAATCTGGAAAGAAACATCTGTATTCTTTTCTATAAAGACATACTCTGGCAGAAAATCAGGTTTTCCTTGTATATATTGTACTCGAACAGCATTCTCTGACTGGGGAGTAAACAATAATTTCCCCTCTGTCGTTTGAACTTCAACTTGTGATTCTTTTTGAATCCACGAAATGATTTTATTTTCTACACTTCCTACCTTACTTATTTCTAAATCAGTTGAAATATAATTCAATTGATTTGCATGAAGAACTAATGTTGTTAAACAACCAATAAGTAATCCTATTAATCTTGATCTATTCATATTTTCTTGTATTTACATTAACCTGTTGGTGGAATTAAATTAGCGCATATTTAACTCTGCCAATAGGTTTGTCATTTTTGTAGTTAATATATTGCAGGATTGTAAGTGCGCTAATCTTCCCGATAATCCGAGCAAACTCCCAAAATTCTTCTTCTCCATAGCAGTGCGCTTGGAACGAGCAAAACGACATATCTCTATGAGCTTCGAATCAATGCAGAAATAGTCTTATCTCCATCTATTTCCGCGACCATTCTTCCCGAATTGTATTACATAGGGACGAAGTAATCTTACATTATATTACCTGCGAGATATAAGATTGGATATTTCAATCCTATATTCCTGTAGTTTTGCAAACAACAATGACTCGCTATCAATACCGACAATTTCAGATGTCATATTCAATGCTACTATTTCAAGGTCTGAAAATTTGGGTACAACTCCTCTTCTTGGTACATTCCCTGATTCATTGACTAAATGGCCGACTACTTGCTTGCATATGTTCAGAAATTTTACGAATATTGCATATACGATATTTGTCTATTAAAAGTTTAACCAAATCTAATTTTATAAATATCAGAGATATACAAAATTTTTCGCACATAAATCCTTTATCAATTTAATTCCGCCAACGAGTATTTACAGTAAAAAGTTTATCTACTATTCATAGCTCTTTGTAACGACCGCCACAAACAACCAATATAGACCTAAGCCCAATTAACTGACTCTAAGTGGACAAGCCAACGTGCAAGTTTTTTAGTAATGTTATCCCTATGGTGAAATAAGTTTCGATTTCCAAACGATACTCTCCGGCCAACAATCTGATTGGAAATGTAAAGATAGTCTTGAAAGGTTCATTGACTCCCCAAACAGAAACCTCTTCACCCAACTCAGACTCATTATACAGCATCAGCTTAGCAATGCCCAAACCCTCCGTATTAACACACTTGATCTTGTTAGCTTTCAACAACTTTTCAAATCCTTACTCGGCGTATTTCTAAATCCTATTAACTTTATATTCTTATTTGGATATACTTCAACTATCGCATAAGCATTATTTTCTGGAAAATTCCCTTCTATCATTCCATTCATTGTGAAATAATGAATATGATTTTGAAAAGAATAAGATCCTTCATGATGATGCCCTTGAAAAACAGCTAAGACACGTTGAGATTCAATTAATACTTGATTTACCTGTTCAGCATTCTTTACATACAAACCCTCGTATAAGCCTGAACCTTTATCTAATAGCTGATGTATAAATATAATAACAGGCTCTTTACCTTCATGCAATTCTTGTCGTAACCATTCTAACTCTTTATCTGGAACCAATGCTATCTCCCAATTAAAATTACCAGAATCATAATCACTTTGGTCTTCCCTAAAGTTTGCATCTAAAACTATAAATTTCAATCCACCATGCTTAAATGAATAATAGCTTTTACCATTTACTTCATCTGGATTCTTGATATTAGATAGGAAATCTAATTTCGAAATACTATCCATATCATGATTTCCTAAAACATGATAAACCCTTCCAGAAAAACTTTGCAATAACTTCTCTATATCCCTTAAATAAGAGATTGTCTCTTCTTTTTGAGGATTTAAACCTTGATCTTTTAGATCTCCTAATTCTATAATAAAGTCTAAATTATGCTTTTCAAACACATCTAATGCTTCTTGTGTTTTTGCTAAAGAATCTTTATAACACCTTGTATTATTTGACTCTCTAAAAGCATAATGTAAGTCTGTTATTAAACCAAACCTCACATTAACCTCTTTCCCACAAGAATTTAAGAACGGAGCAATAGCGCATCCACTCACAAAAGTAATAGTTGATTGTAAAAAACTTCTTCTATCCATAAATTCTTTAAAAAGTCAATAGTATTATCAAATTAAGCTACTGTCATCAAGCACAAGACCTGTAGAAATATATTCGGAGTCAGATAATTGCTCTAACACTACAATATAGAAAAATTATCTTTCGGAGCTGAATGATTTATCCAAAATAATAGTAAGGAAATATTATTTCTCTAACCGTTTATCAACCAATATGTCCACACAAACGGGATAATGATCCGATATATAATCTGTTTCCCTCCCATTAAACACATAACCATCAACTACAAAAGGAGCTATTTTAGGTGATGCTAATATAAAGTCAATTCTTTCCTTTCTTTTTTTCAAACGATAATCTTGCTTTGATGTTGTCATTAACAAATGACTTGGAAAAGACATCCTTTTTTCCACAGGAACAAAAGGTTGTATAACATCCAACAAAGGAGTACCTAACAATTTTGAAATAGCAAAATAATCAAAATTCCCTGCGGGGAAATTTTCACTGCTAATTCCTCCTCGCATCAATGGTAGTAATACAGAATTATTTTCTAAATAGTCTGCATCCATAGGTGAATGAGCATTCATATCTCCCAGCAAAAACAAACTATCAAGCTTATTGGTGTTTATATAATCAACCAATATATTTGCTTCTTCCAATCTTTTTTTCCAAGAACCTGGATGTAAATGAGTTACTATAAAATCCATACCATAAGTTCTAACATGTAAAAAGCCATGATGGAATGCATTACTCTTATTGATAACATCTATAGGTTTCTTGGATGAAATTCCAACTGACAGCCCCCCTTCTTTTAATATTACAGCATAAGAATGCCCCCATAATTTAGCACAATCCGCAAACTGTTTCTGAGTCATACTTAATTCTTGGAAAGCAGACACCTCCGGATCTTGTTGCTTTAACCAATTCACCAATCTATCTTTTCTCTCCTCTTTATTAAATGCTGATAATATATTATAGGAAGTTATTCTTATTTTTTCCCATTGGGATTCCCAATGTTCCTCTAACGCATGAAATTGCTCTTGAGATACTACTTTTAAGACTGAAAATAAAAATACAAATATAAACAACTTTCTTTTCATAACTTTCCAATGTAATAATATGGTTTGGATTTTCATCCAAACCATATTATGTTATTATTATTCATTCTCCCAACCTGGACTCTGAGTAAGATTTGGATTTAAAGTCAATTCTTGTTTATTTATAGGTTCATAATATAGTTTCAAATCATTATCACTATATACAGGCTGTAACTCACCATTATATGGTAAAACATAACCCTTTGTCATACCTTCTACCTTTTTCCCACCAATATCACCCAAGATTGCTTTAAATTTTAAAGAACCATCTTCATTATAGGCTTCAACAGGTCTTTTATCCAAATCCACATAACAGCCAACAAAAGGTTTTGAAAAATAACTAGCTTTTTTCCAACGCAATATATCATAAAATCTTGAACCAGTAAACATTAATTCTACTTGTCTTTCCCTTCGTATTTCCCATAATAACGGAGATATTTCAGGAGCAAATTTTTCTTTTTTGGGATCATTTATCTGATTTGCTTTTTCTACTGTTAGAATTGGCATACCTACTCTCTTTCTCAGTAAATTAATTGATTTATCAAGAACAGCATTATCACATTTACCTAATTCCTCCATTGCTTCAGCATAATTCAACAATATTATATTCAAAGAATAAATTGGTGCATCTGTTATTCCTGTTGTAGCATCTGTATTAGGGGAATCGGGATTCCAAAATTTATAAATATGATAACCTGAAGGAGTATGAATAAAACCTTCACCAGTAAAAGCAGGCATAAAAGGTGGTACTTCCTGAGAATAAGCATTTCTCATTGCAGGCAATTGTATAGGATTTGAACCGCTATATGGCATTACGAATGTCATCAATAATCTAGGATCCCTGTCTTTAAATTCCTCTTCCAAATATTCAGGTTCACCTAAAACTGCTTTTGGATGTAAGGGACTAACTCCATAAGGAAGACCATCCTCACACAAAAAAGCTTCAACAGCATCTTTTGTACCTCCCCATGTACCTGTAGAACTTTCTCCCATCGTAATATGTTGAGACAAAGCATTTGTTATTACACCGGATTCATATTGTTTATACAAAATCACTTCTGGATTTCCTGCTAAATCTAATGAAGAATATAAAGAACGGAAATCATCACACAAACTATATTTACTATTCATTAAAGCCTCTGATGCATTGACTGATTCCTGTAACCATTTTTCCCAATCATTAAAATTCAACTCTTTATGATATTTACGATATGTTCCTTCAAACAAACAAATCTCCGATTTTAATGCTAAAGCAACATCTCTATTTATTTGATTTTCACCACCATCTATCCTAATATATTTAGCAGCAAAATTTATATCTGCCAATACAGAATCCATAACCAAAGCTCTTGAATCCTTTGGTTTATACAAGTCTTCACTGGTCGTTGTCAGTTCCTCGTTAATCCACGGAACATCGTTAAAACATTGAACTTTAGACAAATACACTTTAGCTCGAAAAAAACGAGCGACACCTTCCCAATGTAATTTAGCTTCAGATGGAAGTTTACAATTTTTCGCAGCATTCACCATCATATTCACATTTCTCAAATAGCTCCAATTCCAACTTCCTCCAGTTTCTGGCACAACTCTTCTATCAAATATTCTGCTATCTTGATTCATCGCTCCACGACATATTTCATCAGAATTATTATATAGAACATTTCCGCTATAGCCGGCACCAAAACCATTAAAGTCATACAATTCTAAAGCATAAGCCCTAAAATCAGCTTCAGATTGCCACAATGTATTATCGGTTAATTTATCATTAGGATATCTTTCCAAAAAACCATCATTACATGCAGTAAATGTACATCCCAGTAATGTTGCAATAAAAAATATTTTAACTTTCATATTAACCATGTTTTAAAATTTAACATCAATACCAAAAGACAACTCTTTCGCAAAAGGATATGTATGACTACCACCTATTTCTGGATCTATTCCTTTTGGTAAAGAAGTTATGGTAAACAAATTCTCAGCACTTATAAAGAATCTTACTTTAGATAAGGATATCTTTGAAACTATCGACTTGGGCAATGAATAGCCAACAGTCATATTTTTCAACCTCGCATAAGCTGCATTCTGCAAATACTTAGTCTGTACTTGCCTGTTCCAACTCCAGTCAGCTATTGGCCTTGGATAAAAAGCATCAGTATTCTCTGAAGTCCAAAAATCCATAGTATGTTTAAACAAAGACTCATAACTCTCAGAGAAGGCAAATATTAAACTATTACTAATCCAAAGATCCCTTTTTCCAACACCTTGGAAGAACAGGGACATATCGAACCCTTTATACTGAGCTCCCATATTAACTCCAAATTGGTAACGAGGTGATGAGTTTCCTATTATACGCTTATCACCAGGATTTTCAAGAGTATTATTCCCATAATCAATCTTTCCATCGTTATTAAGATCTTTATATTTCACATCTCCAGGCATTGGCACTCTGTTACCTGTTATTATGTCTTGATTTGGAATTCCGTCTTTATATTTTCTATTACCTTCAGAATCTACGATAAAATCATCTTCTGTAAACAACCGATCTGTTTCATATCCCCAAATCTCACCAAGATATTTGCCTTCATAATTACTAGTATATAATCCAGTAGGATTAGCAAATTTCACAATCTTAGTTCTATAATCATAAAGATTAAAACCTACATTATAAGAAAAATCACCTATTTGGTCATTCCAATTTACAGACAACTCCCAACCGTTTACACGTAAATCAGCTGCATTTTCTTTTGGAACACTTGTTCCCAAAACACCAGGTAAAACTTCACCCGGCATCAACATTCCTTCCGTTTTTCTAGAATACCATTCAAATGTTGATGTCAATCGATTGGAAAATAATCCTAAATCAACACCTAAATTCAAATTTTTCACCTCTTCCCATGTGAAATTATCATTTACAATTCCTCTAGGTGTTATTGTTACAGCCTTTTTTCCTGCCACTATCCAATTAGATAATCCGGTTCCGTAGGTTGGTATAAATGCATAAGGAGAAATAGACTGATTTCCCTGTATCCCATAAGATGCTCTTAATTTTAAATTATCTAAAAAAGTATCTGACCAATCCATAAAACTTTCCTCCGATACTCGCCAACCTAAAGAGGCAGAAGGCAAATAAACAAATCGACTGTCTTTTCTAAATTTAGAAGAACCATCATATCGATTTACCACTTCCAATAAATACTTTTCCTTATAGTTATAATTAAATCGGAAGAATCCTGATCTGGTAGACCATTCACTCAAATCATCACCGACATAAGTATTTCCCATAGCCAAATCTAATGTAGGTACATTATCAGAGATCAAAGACTCTCCTTTAGCGAAGAAATTTTTTGACTGATACAACTCCTGATTATAACCTAACATAAACTTTAAATTATGGTTACCTAATGATTTCTCATATTGTCCCCATAAATCAAGAACCTGATAATCACTACTCGAATCCGTTCTTTTAATATAATTAACATTGTTTTTGTAATATTCAACACCTCCACTCATGGGGTGTACAGTCTGATAACTGTTTTGATGAAAGAAATCTTCTCCATCATTTCTCCTATAAGTATATCTTACATTCAATTCTAAACCTTTTATAGGTTTAATTGTCGTCATAAATTGTAGATTATAATTATTGTCTAAATTATAATTCTGTGCACCATAATCTATAATCTGAGGTGAATAACCATAAGGTAAATTATGTATGTCGTTTATCCCTGTAAGCCAAAACGTAGGACGAAGATAAGATACACTATATAAATACCAATCACCTTGAGGAATATACGGAAATTCAGTTTTGTTCCTAATATAACTTGAAGATAATTGTAATGACAACCAGTCAGTAACATTAGAATTTAGTTTAATACTTATATTTTTTCTACTATATTTATCCCTATCTCTGGTCAACACACCATTTTGATTCATCAATCCTGCACTAATATGATAAGCAACTTTCTTACTACCTCCATTAACAGAAACATTATGTCTTTGAAGGAAACCTGTTTCAGTCATTGCCTTAATCATATCAGTATTACCTAATGGATAAAATACTCCATCAACAATTTTATAAGTATTCCTTTCTGTCGTATTTTCATATAAATCCAACCAAGTACTTACACTATGCCCCCAATAACTATCATAAGATCCTGATTTATTACCCCATGCATATCCACCATATTTTATCTGAGTTTCAGGATCAACTTTTTCAGGCAAATCTGTCGGTTTACTCCATGAAATGTTATTAGAATAACTTACTTCTATCTTTTTATTAAAATTTCCTGATTTCGTAGTAATAAGAACAACACCAAATGCTGCACGTGCTCCATAAATAGCAGAAGAAGCGGCATCTTTTAATACCGAAATAGACTCAATATCTTCAGGTGGAATCGTATTGGCATCCATTTCAACACCATCAACAAGAACCAATGGTCCTCCACCATTTAATGAAGTTGTACCACGGACATTAAATGAATAACCGGATCCCGGCTTACCATTTGATTTGGAAACTTGTAAACCTGCAACTTTACCTTGTAAAGACTGTCCAAGTTGTGCTATAGGCCTATCCTCAATAAAGTCTTCTGATTTTATTTCTGTTACAGCCCCCGTCAAATTCACTTTTTTCTGTGTTCCATATCCCACAACCACTAATTCATCCAATGCTTCCGCATCTTCTTTCATGGTAATAGCTAAATTTGTCTGATTACCTACTTTAATTTCCTGATTGGCAAATCCAATGTAAGATACAACAAGGATGGCATTATTATCTGCCTCCAACGAGAAATTACCATCCATATCGGTAATGGTTCCATTGGTAGTTCCTTTTACCATCACATTGGCACCGATTACCGGCATGCCTGTGGCATCTACAATGGTTCCTTTTACCCGTTTGGATTGCTGGTTCGTAGTATTAGATGCTTGTTTCTTGATGATGATGTGTCCGTTACTGAAAGTCACTACACAATCTGTTCCTGCCAACAGTTGATTCATGGCTTGTTGTACGGTGGTTACCTTCGGCATCTGTTTCACAATACGGGAATCATCGACATCCTGCGATCTGTAGTCGATGGAAAGATCCGTTTGCTTTTCGATTTGTTTGAAGACGCTTTTCAACGGAAGATTGCTTCCGGTCAGTTTGACTTGTTGTTGTTGCGCATAAGCGAATACGCTACATGTTGATAATGCTGTCACACACAGCAGCCGGGATATTTTTTTTCTACTCTCTCCTGGCATTAGATTTGATAAATTCATAAATTTGTACGTTTGAAATTTTAGTATTAGAAACTTGATTGATTTCTCCTGTTCTGTTGAACGCAAAAGACTAGCATTTCAAATACCGGAAAGGGAAGTTGGCCGCTATTCTTTCCGGTTTTTCTTTTTTTCATGATATCCTCCTTTTTTATTATTTGACAATGATATTATTTCCTTTAATTGCATACTGTATGCCCATCAGCTGATGCAGGATTTCCATGACATCCTCAATCGTTTCATCCGGGGCAAACTTCACATGATACAAATCGTTCCCGTAACGGGTTGCATTGTATTGGAACGTAACTCCGTATTTCTTTTCCAACGTCGAAACGAGTTGCCAGAAAGGAACATCCTCGAAAATAAGATAGCCTTCGCGTGTCATCTTATACAAAGACAGATCTACCCGATTTCGTTGCACGCTATGATCTCGATGCGAATACACCAATTGCTCACTGGGCTTCAGTACATACGACTGCGTCGTTCCATCCTTCAGACTGACTTTCACACAACCTTCTTCCAACGTGGTAGTCGTATAATCTTCACCCGCATACGATTTTACAGTAAAAACAGTTCCCAAAGCTTGCACATCCATACCGGAAGTCTTGACGATAAACGGCTTCTTCTTGTTTTTATAAACCTGAAAAGAAGCTTCACCCGTCAGATAGATTGTACGGGAATCCATCTTCCGAAAATCCTTCGGATAAAGAATGGTTGATCCGGCATTCACCCACACACGGGAACTATCCGGCAACTGAATTTCGCGGGTCTCGCCATAAGGAACAAACAATTCAGCCATTTCAACCGACTGGCGTAACGTATGTTGCTCCGTTATCCAATAGGTTCCACCCACAGAAACCAAAAACAAAGTCACCACAGCGGCATATTTCAACCACATCAGCTGGATTTGCTTTTTCCGGTGGAAAGAAGTATCCAGCTGAGACCGCAACCGGTTCCAATCTTCCCACGTATCTGCTGATATCTCACCCGTTACTGTTTCCCAATGTTGCCGCAACAGATGTTCTTTAATCTCCTGATCTTGTTCCGCACGCAACCATTTTCCAAACAGGGCTTTCCCTACTTTGGAAAAACGCTTCCCAACATATAGTTGGAATAACTTTTTAATTGATTCGTGTGCATCCATATTATCTGCTTTTATACGTATGTAGGTTCAACCCCGAAACACACACAAGCCAAATGGAGATTTTTTTGTTAAAAAAACAACAACATCTATTTTTTCTTAATTGCTTTGATTTATGTTACTTTTACGTTACATTTGCAACATGCAGAAATATAGAACCATTATATCATATAAAAGTTATTTTGAAGACTTTGTAAGCCAACAACGGCCTAAAGTCATTAAGAAGATATTTCAAACTTTACGAATTATTGAACAAATAGAACGTATACCTTCTACTTATCTAAAATACATAGAAGGTACAGATGGACTATTTGAAATACGAATAATGTTTGGTAGTGATATATTTCGAATATTTTGTTTCTTTGACGAAGGGAAATTAATAGTCCTATTAAGTGGTTTTCAAAAGAAAACACAAAAAACGCCTTCTGAAGAAATAAAAAGAGCCGAAAGACTAAAGAATGAGTATTTTAATGAAAAAAATTTGGAGGATCAAGAATGAAAAATATAAAAACATTATCAGAACTTGAAGATAAGTATATTGGGAAAAAAGGGACACCAGAAAGAACTGCTTACGAAAAGGAACTAGCAGATTTAATGATTGGCTACCAAGTTAAGAATGCAAGAATTAAACTAGATTTAACGCAAGAAGAATTAGCTGAACGCATTCATAAAAAAAGATCTTTTATATCTAGAGTAGAAAATGATGGAAGTAACCTGACTATCAAAACACTCCGTGAAATTGTAGAAAAAGGGCTTGGTGGAAAACTGAATATAGAGTTAAATATATAATTCCAATTCCTGTTCAAAATTCTCCAGTCTTTTTCTAAAAGCGTATTATCTGTAAAAGAAAAGGCAAAGTCTTTTGGAAGGTTTCTAACGAGATTCATTATCGATTCCCGTAGCTTTCATTTTTAATTCTAACGAGTTTCATTAAGGAGTATTATCGAAACGTGAAGAGCAGCCATAAATATACGACCTTACGCAAGATGGCCAATGCAGCCGTCAGGTGATTTTCTACGGTTCGTTTGCTGATATGCAGACGGAGAGCTATTTCATCATTGGACAAGCCTTCTTCCCGGCTCATCCGATAAACTAATTGACGTTGGGGTGGCATTTGCAGAACAGCCGCTTGAATCATCACCTGAAGCTCACGGGCAAACAATTGTTCTTCTTCCGACTCTGCTTCGGAGGCATTTTCCAGATATTCATGGGCATACTGTTCGGTCACAGCCAGATGATCAAAGTAATCATATACTTTATAGCGGGCCATTTGATAAAGATAGGCAGAAATAGACTCCACCTGTACCAGTTTCTCACGGTCTTTCCAAATAGAAAGGAACATCTCTTGCGCCATGTCGCGGCTTAATTCCGAATCATGCGTCAAACCCGTCAGGAAACAAACTAGCTTCGGCTGATATCGAAAGAATAACTGCTCGAATGCTTGGATATTTCCGGCTGCGATTTCTGTCAAGATATGTACTTCTGCTTTCTCCATAGGCCAACAAACCTACAAAAGAAGTAATTTTTTTCAGAAAAATGAAAATCTTTCCATAAGAAAAAAACGTCAGCTACTCGAAGTAATCGGAGTAACTGACGTTTTTCCTAATCAAGGTAATATATCTCCATCGGCTTTGTTCTGTGGATCATATACAGCCACGCCCACCATCGAATCGGCACAACCATAATATAAATACCATTTCCCTTTAAAGAAGACCAAACCTTCAATAAAGACCGTTCCATCCACATACTGACCACTCTTTTCAAAGTCTGCCATAGGTCGGAAGAATGGAACATCCAATCGTCCGATCGCCTGATAAGGATGCTGAAGATCGAACAAGACCTGACCAGCGCTGTATGTACCGGCATTGAAGCGAGGATCCCGTTTCTCGTTGGTTTCGTTCTTTCCATTATATAATAAAAGAATACCATCTTCCGTAATCACAGCAGGAGGGCCACATTCGGTCAAAGCGCTGTCAAAGTATTTCTCCCGAGGATAAATAAGTCCGAGCAACTCGTTTTGATCATCCAACACCGGTTCCCAATGGATCAAGTCATCAGAAGTAGCAGCAGCCACCATGTGTTCTCCCCAATACATCAGATATTTCCCATTTACCTTAGCGATCGTTTGCTTACCATCCACCAATTTTGTTACAATCGAACCGGACTTACAGGCCATATCTTTGAAACGCCCGTTATAAGCCTTGGCAAAAGCAGGCCCATGCTTTTCCCAAGTGAGCAGATCTTTGGAAGTTGCAACCGACAAACGGGGCACATCCCGATTCCAAGCGGTGTATAACATGACATAGAGTCCATCTTCCGTCATGGCTACACGCGGATCTTCACAACCACCCGGCCATTCAAATTCTTTGGCATTATCTTCTGCCGGATACATCACCGGTTTATCACGCCGGATCATCGTAATACCATCCGTACTCTCAGCCAAACCAATTCTGGAAGTACGCATACCAATACCCTTAGCAGAATTATCTTCTGCCCGATACAACACACAGATCGTATCACCCTTCAGGGTAGCTGCCGGATTAAAGGTGTCACTTTCTTCCCAACCGACAGGTTCTTTCCTCATCGGACAGTCGAATTTACTTTCCGGCCGAGGTTGAATGATCGGATTCACGCCTTCCGGTCTCACAAAACCACCCAATGCCCATTCAGGCAATACATTACTCTTCGTCGAAGACGCCGTGACCTGATTTGTTTCAGCCTTTTTCCCTGAGCACGAAAGAAAAACGGCCTCCAAACAAACCAAAGCCATTAAACAGATTTGTTTCAAATGTCTCTTCATTTTTCTATCATCTTAAATAAAATGACTATTACGTTAATTGGTGTACAAGAAACGCAAAAAAACAGAGATAGAGAAATAAAATCCGAATTATTTAGCAATCCATTACGGAAGTTTCGATCCAATCTTATCGAAAGGCAACTGAGGAAAACCCGGAATATACTTGAATAGATCAGCATCAGTCTTGAATCCCTCTAATGGATTGTCAGGATTGACAAAACCCGGATCTTCATTAGTTATCCAGTTATTCCGAAACTCGGCCCATTGAGTCTCTCCATGAACCACATTACCAATTCGATAGAAGAGATTACTTTCAATCAGATTTCCATGTGGATAAGCCGGATCTTCCTGCCAATAGTTTATCAATTTCGGATAAGCCTCGCTATAAGGAGGTTCGGTATGACGAACTTTCTTCAAACGCTGATCAATGATTCCATCCGGAGCCACCATTCCCGTACCCCAATTCTGCATACGATTATCCAAATGAATGGCACAGGGTGAATCAATAAATAAATTATGATGATAATGATTATAATGTCCGCCACCAATCAATACAGGTAAAGAACCGGCATTGTGATAAATATTACCATAGACTTCACCACCACAAGCACCATCATCATGATAAGTGGCCGTTACCCGATGACGCGGACTTAACTTATGAAAATAACAATACCGAATGACATTGCCTTGCTCAGACGGATCACGCCCGTAATAAATCGCCCCTTGATCATCCACTTCGCCACAAACATTCGTAATCTTACAATATTCTATCACATGGTTATTTCCATGAAACAAAATTGCCATACTGGGCGCATTATAAATGTCACACTGAGAAACCCAGTTGCCGACACCATCGATCCACACGCCCGGACGATATGACTTCTCAATTCGGTTAAAATCATGTATCCGGCAGTTTTCCACAAAGTTATTTGCCGGAGTCAATGAAGCCCGATCGCCTCCACCCAGACTTACACCACCTGCACCTACATGGTATATATAACAATCCACTACGCCATTATCCGTTCCTGCCTGTCGATTGAACAAGACATCCTGATATACTTTTCCTAACAAATCACCCACAACACGCGATGTCGGTACTCCACCAGCTTCTGCAGCATGAGGTTTCAAGGCCGTTTTATCAGGGGTCAATGTACCTTTTCCCATTGATACAGCCACACCGCCCATATTCCGGATCGTACATCCCTGAATACGCACATGTTTAGTATCCTCCAAATAGATACCGATATACCGGCCATATTCAAATGTCAGATTTTCCAATGTTACATCCGAACAATGCTCCAAAACCACCAAAGGTCCATCCAACACCGATACATGCAATGATGTGAGTGTATCTTTCGGATATACATACATCTTGCCTTCTTCCTCATCGATCACATATTCGCCTGGCAAATCCAATTCTTCCAATAAGTTCAACGCATACCAACGTCGCCAGTCAGCTCCCGTCATAAAGCCATAGACCGTTTGCATCGCCGGATGGATTGTCTTATCCGAAGGATCAATCTTTTCAACAGGTATCATATCATCCGCATACCCATGTGCGAAATATCCGCCAATCCAAAACTTCCCGGCATTATTCCAAGCAGACGGGCGATCTTCATTATAACAGAATATCGGTAACTCTGCCTCTGCCACATGTTCTCCGGTTCCTGCCTTCAATACTTTCCCGATCAAGACAGTCGAATCATTCGGCCAACGGGCAATCTGCAAAGGCTGTTCGTTCATGAACAATTCGGTCCAAGCCGCACTACTGGGACGACCAAAACCCGACGGACGCAATCCTTGCACATCAATTCCCAACTTCCGTAAATCCAATTCACGTACAACGGAACTCACCTGAGGCTGCAACCGAGCCTTCACATCCGGATTCGAAATCTTCTTCAAACGACTCAAAGCGATTGTCCGACCACCCGAAACAGAAACGGCTTCCTTTCCATAAGGTTTTATCCGCAGAGAAGCATACAAACCTTTTCCTATTTCCACCGTCCTATCCAACTCATAAGCACCGCCACGCAATACAATCTCTACATCTGCATCCTTTTTCTGGCTAGCCTTATCAACAGCCGCTTGAATCGTTCGTAACGGTTTCTTCAAGCTACCATCTGCCTTATCGTTTCCTCGCGGAGAAACATAGATCTGCTCTTGTGCATACAAACTCAGACTTCCTACCATACAGAGAACACTCATCCAAAATTTCCTTTTCCCATACATAGCAAACTCATCCCCTTTATAAGTTAATTATAAAATATTTATCCGTTTCCTTCAATCATTTCATTCGCTCCAAACGATACAAATACCCATTCTTTTCTTTTGCTACATGAACTACCCGAAACAAGGTTATAGCTAGATCCGGCTTCATTAGAAAATCAAAAGCAGATCCCGATAAAGAGATCTTGTCAACATCTTGATGCCCTGGTAATACCGTAACATGATCAGCTGTCAATACAAGCAACGAATCCAGAACCTCATCGTTTAAACGAAAATCAACAGACTCCCGAACGAACAAAAAGTAGCGGTATTCTTTCGCATCATAAAGAGAATCAACTTTCTCCAATCTAAAATTAAAAACTTCAAGACCTTGCAAATACCATTGTGTCCCCTTTATCCATCCTGAAACAAAAAGATCTTTACTGCCAATCCAATTACCTATCCCAATTAGAACCAGACTGAATAAAAGACCTATAATCACCCATTGTTTTCTTCTCATAATCAAACAGAATCCATGTAAGACCAAGAAGAGACCTATCCAGAACTTTTAGTGAAGTACTGGATAGATCTCCTGAATAAACAAAGATAATTCTTTTTATCCAAAAAACATCTCCTTTTATTCCATTTCATTTTTACCTGCCTTTTCAGGTTGTTTTCCAAATATCTCTCTTAATTTCTGAATATCAAACTTAGGTCGGCGATCATAATAATAAAGGCCATTTTGTTCCAGCTCCACATCCGTCAATTGCGTATAACAATAACCTCCGATAAAAGGATACATCTTTAGAACCACATTCACCAAAGAAGCAACCTTCTTATAATATTCTTCTTCCGTTGCTGATTCTCCATATCCCCAACCTCCTTGATTCGTATTGAAAGAGACACCGCCAAACTCATCAAACAAATAGGGACATGAGCCATCATAAACAAACCAACGTGTTTCATGATTGTCAAACCGGAAATTTGAACCCGTGTTATACAAAACACGAGGATCTTCATTAAAACGATGCCCTGGGAATAATTTCCCTTCATTCCATAAATCTTTATACAAAGAAACAGAATCTTGATTATACAGATGTGACGATACAATATCGGTCTTATAATGCGTACCACCTGAATTAGTTAACACCGGACGTGTCGGATCAGCCAATTTTGTCGCATCATAGAGTTGTGCCGAGAAACGAGGGAAATAAACTTTATCCACGTTATTTTGCTCGTTTAAGGGAACCCACATGATAATGGACGGATGATTCCGATCTCGTTTCACCACCTCCAACCATTCCGGCATAAAGATCGATCCGGCAATAGGAAGATTATAATCTAGTCCCCAACTATTCATCTCTCCACAAGTAAGATAGCCCAACTTATCTGCCCAATAATGGAAACGTTCTTCAAACACCTTCTGATGTAAACGGGCTCCATTAAAACCAATAGCCTTCGACAACAATATATCATTCTTTAGAGCCGAATCGGAAGGAGCGGTCCACTGACTTTCCGGATAATAGCCCTGATCTAACACCATCCTTAAATAATAAGGCTCATTATTCAAGTACAACCGATTTCCTTCTGCATGAATTTTACGCATTCCTACATACGAATGAACCTGATCTACCACATTCCCTTGTTCATCCAGTACTTCATAATCTAAATCATAGAGAAAAGGAGATTCCGGGCTCCACAGTTTTGCCTTTTTCACCGGTAAAATCAGCGGAGTACTTTCCGAAGCCGTAATCGTCTTTTGAACAACAACCTTTTCTCCATCTCGCAAGATAGCCCGTAATCTTGTACCACCTAAACTATAAAACATCGGATTAACGATTACTTGAGCATTGTCTACATCAGTAATCACCTGTACTGATTTTAAAGCTTTGGGATGAACAGCTTCCATCCAAACAGTCTGCCAAATTCCTGTCGTTCTCGTATAATTACAACCATAAGAGGAATAATGCGTTGATTGCTTTCCCACGGGCTGAATTCTATTTCTCAAGTCACTCTTGACGTATAGAACAAGAGAATGTTGATTTCCCGGTTTGACAAAATCCGTTAAATCCACTGAGAAAGAAGAACTACCACCAAAATGACGATCTACGAACTTCCCATCCACATAAATTTCAGATTCATAATAGACACCACCGAAGTTCAGCAGGATTTTCTTCTCTGACCACTCTGCCGGTATCTGGATATTCCGTTGATACCACAAATGTTCTATGAAGTCCGTATATCCTACTCCCGACAACTTACTTTCTGGTGAGAAGGGGACCAAAATATTACCTTCAAAACCTTTGGATTCTTTAAAATTCCGTTCTATGCCTGTTCCACTCGGATCTATCTGATAACTCCAGGTCCCATTCAAATTGATCCATTCCGTTCGTTCAAATTGTGGACGAGGGTATTCCTCACGCGGAACTGACGCAAACAATAAAAACGCCGAAATACTCAAAACCCATGTCAAAACTATTTTTCTCATCCTTGTTCTCTCCTATTTAATCAAAAAATAATCAATTCCCAATTGACCTGTTTTCTTACATACAAATTGTATATCCAACGCATTATTAACAGGTTTATGTACTCCCAAATCAATCGTTGTTACAGCTGAATGTTCCGATAGCAAATTTATCGTCCTTACCAAAGTCCCGTTTACAAGAATATCAAATTCCCCACACGCATCTCCCGTAATCAGACAAACCTTTAATGGCACATCATTAAACAACTCCGTCAGACGGACATTCACCGGCTTACCTTCTTGGATAAACTGATAACATTTGGCTTCGCTATTACTCAATTCACCCCAAACATCCATTTTTTCTACTGGCCGAACAGCATCTCCCGACTGATAGGTTTCCAGATTTTCTGCTTCTATCGCACCCGGGTAAATATATCGATCCGCCTTACATTTCTCATTATAGACTTGTAACTCCTGTAATGTCATGATTTTACGAGAGGCCATTTCCGGCAAGGGTTTCCGATTACAAGAAGCACCTGGTTTTGCATACCAATAGGTATTCACCACATATTGCAAATGGAACCAACTGGTTCGGTTGGAACCCGAAGACTCTATATTGAAATCCAACTGCCTATTAAAAGGAATAGCATCCAATACACGTGTTCTTGTACAAGTATTATATCCCATAGAATTAGGAGCTGCCACTCGGACATTACTTAAAAATGGTGTATAAAATTCATCCTCCGGATTAGGAACAACGCCTCCGGCCCAACCATAATAATCCTCCGTTCCGGTACCAAACAACGATGGGAATGTATCATCATCTACATACACCTTTTCATCACCTTCTCCCCACCAGCCTTCTTCCGGATTTAATACCGTAAACTGATCACCGACATAAATCCCCTTTCCCTTCACATTAACCAGATTATAATCGAACAACGGAAAACCAGGTGTAGGGTCATCCATACGCCAAGATGAATGGAAATACATGGACCGATCATTCCAGGTATAAGGCATTACCTTAGCTGTTACTGACATCTGTATGTCTTGTTTTCCCATGTTTTCTATCTCCTGCTCTGCGATATGTTGATAAGGCATAATCCACCGGCAAATCATGGTTCCATCTTCCTGTACGGCTCTTTCCCACATCTGATAAGTCTTCAAACCAACTCCTATGTTAAAGAAGTCCCCTAACGGAGTCCAAACAGTCTGTTCTCCATCAAATGAGATCTTCAATACCGTTGAACGTAATGCTTAGTCAAAATCTTCTGCATCTAATTTGAATACCAGCTGTTCAATTGCTTTCCGCTTTTTCCGGATAAGCAACGTTTCTTTTTCTTGTGGCCGCAAAGTCTTATGAAAAGAATAAGCTTCCGTATTTTTTGTAGAAGCCAAATCTCCGTACACTCCTCTTTCCAAAACGTGCCCTACACTGTCAATCAATATTTGCGATTGATTATACTCATCCATACTAAAAGTCCGGACAGATGTACCTTGAGGATAACTTCTATAACTGATAATATTATAAAATACCTTTTTATCCATCGTAACTTTACAGCTTTTTGCATAAGGAATCGGCAAATAGGAATTACCGGCACGGCGGGTTTCCATCGCAAGCGGAGGCTTAACAAAAGACTCACCTTTGACAAACTCAAAAAAGTTACAATTAATCGTCGGCTCGTCTTCTCCATCTAAATAAATTTTCAGATTCGCGCCTGTCGTATCATCCAGTCCATAATAGAAACAAACAGCCCATATTTTCGTAATAGCCCCAGGACCTTTGTCTTCCATTAATACCCATTCAGTTTCTCCTTTCCGGTTCTTTTCCGTACGAATACAAAAGACGCCATCCGAATCAGCAAACCAACCAGGTTGATCCGGAGAAACAGAAGCCCGATTATAACTGCTCGCCTGCATTGCTTTATAAGGAATTGACTCCGGATATTCTACCAATTGCTTCCGGTCCACTATTTCCCGAAGTAAACTCTGCATGCTTACCTGTTCCTGCGCATGAATGGAACATAAGTTTATTAATGCCGCAATTACAAATAGACAAAATTGATTTTTCATGATATCAAACTACATTTATCCGTCGTTACTTTTATTAATTACAAGTTGGAAATGCCGAGATTCTCAAACGCATAGCCCCCATAGGAACCAGTTCTATATCATCTACCTGTTCTGATTTTACAGCCGATTCATAGGGGAGAACACCACAAAGTTTATACTCATCTATCTTCCATTCAGGAACAATCCTGCCTTTAGCTTGGAATACGAGTGGTATATTTTCAGGTGTAAACGGATTCACTCCCGGAGCTAATGTTTTCTTCTCTTTCAATGTCACTCCAGTTTCCAACTGTAACGCATAGTTCCATGATGATTCCGGATAAATTTCATAAGACGGCCAGCTTTCCACATCTGCACCTTTCTGCCATTGAGAATCCCAAATAGCCGTTTCCGTACTGTTCTTCTTCACATATTTCTCTTTGATCTTCAGTGATAAAGTCAAAGGACCATAATCCACACTGACACTATTCTTGTTTACCTGCCATTTTCTATATGAGATTTCCATCGGGAAGTTTACTTCTATCTTATCTCCATTTTCCCAAGTTCGCTGTAAACAAAGATATTTTCCCGAGCCAAAATCCATTTGAACCTTTTGGCCATTCACCTTTACATCTGCATCTTTCGTCCAACTGGGAATACGAATATAGAAGGGAAATACTACTGCCTGATCACTCGCTATAGTAAAAGAGATTTGAGAATCAAACGGATAATCAGTCTGTTCCCGAATCACAACCTCTTTACCATCAGCCACTTTCACTGTTGCCTCGCAACTATTAAAAAGTACAGCAGCCACTCCATTATCCGGTGTTGCCATTACCAAATGTTCCGCATAATAAGGCCATGCAAAGCCATGATTATGTTGACAGCAACGACTACTGAACGGATTCATGGCCAAAAAAGGACCAGCATTATCAATTCCTGGTTTATGATTCTCACTATCACTCATGACCATATTGGGAGAAGTAATATAACGTAATGATTTCATATCCGGCATTAGTGCCGCCGGATAACTGTTGAACGCTACATCTTCACAATTTTCCGCCCAATAAGGGTCACCCGTTATTAATAACATAATCTCATCCGAAGCCATCTGTTCTGCAAATCCACAAGTTTCCGTTCCTTGACGAGGATCAAAGAATCCCATGCGTGCATTTTCGTCTGCCCCAAACATACCACCAGGGACCTGACCAAAGGCACGACGAATCAGACTTTGCACATTATAGCTGGCAGATACATATTTTTCATCCCCATTAAACAAATAATAAGTGGCAGGTTCTCGAAAACACTGAGCCACATTCACATTATGCCAGTTCGGAAGCTCGGTCGACTTCGTCCAATCGGCAGTATTTCGATGTAACTTATCTGCTAACTTCAACAGTTCCTGATCTCCTGTCCGATTATACAGCCAAACTACACTCCAAAGATTATCACCACCACGGCTATTTTCCCAATACGACTCCAAGAATTTCTCATCCGGAACAGTCAGTTGATAATGAAAATAACGAGTCATAAAACCAAGTACCCGCTCATCCGAAGAATATTCATAATACGATTGTAGGATCCACAGTGCTACCATATTTGGCCAAAAATCTTGCGCACCATCCACTTCCGTATAAGGGCCAAAATTCCCATCTTCTCGCTGGCTAGCTAGAATCGCTTCAATCCAAGTTTGCGTTTCTGTCAACAAATGTTCATCCTTTAATAAATACGCCAATCCGGCATACCCTCTTAACCAATACGGGACTTCTTCCCATCCCCATTTACCTCCAGATTTCAACCAGGCATTATCATCTTTTTGTAACCACGCACTGATTTCCCCCAAATGTCCGTTTAAACCATCACGCTACAATTCCAACATAGTCCGCAACCAACCTTCCGGGCGAATACTACCCGTTGGTAATTTAATAAACTGTTGAGGCTGTAATGGTTCTCGATTACTTATATAATTCGCATTAACCGTCTTAATCGGCATTCGATCCACCATATATCCTTCCTGTTCTGTCGGAACGGAAGAACAAGAAGAAACGAGCATAGTAATTAATAAAGATATAGAACAGATTTTATTCATAATAACTATTTATCCTTAAAACATCCCCAACAACTGCGTAAGTTGTCGAAAACGAGGTAATATCTTTTCCTGATAAAACAAAGCAGTTTCTTCTTGGGGCTGATACCGTCTTTCTACTTGGTGAAGTTGAGATATAGGTTGATAATCCGACCAAAGTCCGGTTCCTTTCAACGCCAATGCTGCCGCACCTAAAGAAGCTGCTTCCTGATCAATATTAGTCTTGACAATAGGTAAATGATATATATCTGCAAACAATTGCATCCAAAACGGACTTTTGGCACCACCACCGACAATCAACATATCTCGTGTAACCGGAGAATAGGATTGTAGTAAATCCAAAGCAACCCGTAAATTCAAAGCAATACCTTCCATGGCAGCCCGGATCAAATCCGCCCTTGTATGCCCTAACTGCAAACCGGCAAAAGCTCCACAAATAAAAGGAGAAGGTTCCAACATCGAACCACCTGCCAAACTCGGATTAAAACAAACACCATTCGACCCCGGAACAGAAGTGGCTGCCAGTTTATCCATTTGCACATAAGCATTCACCCCAGTCTCTTTCTCGTGTTGTAACAAATCCATACACAATGTATCACGCACCCAACGATAGCTGTTTCCAGCTGAGAAAATACATGTAGCAGACGTGTATAATCCCGGAATAAGATGGGCAAAAACATACGGTTTACGCTGGAAATCCAAAATTGGCTTATCGTCAATCAAAGCAATCCATGCCGAACTGCCTAATGACGTATAAATCTCACCAACCCTAATGCCACCTGCACCTAATGCCATACAAGAATTATCCACACCTCCAGCCATAACTTTCGTAGACGGATTCAAACCCGTTTCACAAGCAGCTTCTTCTGTCAAAGTACCAATCACCGCATCCGAAGATAAGATTTCAGGGAAGAGTGAAGCATCCAACCCTGCCGCCTGTATATAATCTGCTTCATATCGCCAGGTATGCAAATTAAAGACACCACTTCCAGATGCATAAGAAGCATCTGTACAAAGTCGGCCCGTAAACCGATAATTACAATAATCTTTCGTCCCGATTACCTGATGAATCTTCGCAAACATTTCCGGTTCATGATTCCGATACCACATGATCTTAAAGACAGAATAGCAGGCTGGAGGGAAACCATTACCGGTATGTTCATACCAAGTCTGATAATCAATCCGGGTAAAGAAATCTTCTGCTTCTTGTGTAGCCCGCTGATCTGACCAGATAGGAGTTGTTTTCCGGAGTAATCGTCCGTCTTTCCCTATTGGAACTACCCCTAAACTGTGGCCGGAGATTGCTAAAGAAACAATTTCTTCCGGTGGAATTGAGGATTGTTTCAGTAATTGGCGAGTGGAACATACCACCGCATTCCACCAGTCTTCCGGTGCTTGTTCCTGCCAATCTTTTTGTGGAAAACAAGTGGAATAAGGGATGAATACAGAAGACAAAATATTCCCGGAAACAGAAAACAGGGAGGCTTTGATACCTCCCGTTCCCAAATCGTATGCAATTACTTTCGGTTCTTTCATACCCATCCACGTTCTTCGGCTTCTTGCATAATATGAAGCGCTGATTTATATCCAATACCAAAACGGGAAACACCCATATCTCGCATCTTTAGTAATGTATCCAGTGAACGAACGCCTCCAGCAACCTTCAATGGTATCGTATCGCCAACCGCAGCCTTAATGACTTCAATATGGTGTTCGGTAGTCGCTCCCGCCCAACCTGTTCCTGTCTTGGCAAACGAAGCACCGGCATCTCGAATGATCCGTGCTGCCGTAACAATTTCTTCATCTGTCAACAAGACTACTTCCATAATGACCTTTAAAGGTAACGGACTTACAACAGCTTTTATCTGCTCAATTTCAGCTTTTACTTCTTCTAGAAAGCCAGATTTGAGTTTACCGATATTCAATACCATGTCTATCTCATCGCATCCCTTTTCTTTCAACTGTTTGGCCTCAAATAGTTTTGTTTCCAAAGTTTCTCCGCCAGAAGGAAAACCGACAATTCCACCAATTCTCAAATTCGGAATTTCTTTCCGATAAGGAAGAATCCGATCCAGCATACTCGGCATGGAAAAGATACAGATAAAAGGATATTTCCGTGTTGCCTGTAATATGTCTTCTATTTCATTCCAAGTTGATTCCGCCCGAACGGCACTAATATCAATCATGGAAGCAATTTCTTTTATCGTCATACTTATTTCTCCTTTCTTTTATTTCACTTCTATTTCTATCGAATCAGATTCCAATCCGGCTCCACTTACTTGTACTTGCATCTTTCCTGTAGCTCCTTTCTTTCCTCGAACTATTGCCAATGCCAGTCCGTTGAACGACTCCCGTTCTGCACTTTGGAACGGAGTGAATGATGTCGGATCACCATTATCCGTAGCTACCAATTCACCACAACCTGTAACTTCTACTTTCAACGGTAAGCAGGCGGTCGGGACTTTTCGTCCGGATGCATCCACAATTGTTGCAGTTACGAATGCCAATTCGTCTTCACTACCTATTATCGAAGCATGATCTACCGACAATTGAATCTTCTTAGCCTCTCCGGTTGTCTGGATTTCATCTTTCGCCCATTCTTTTCCATCTTTATAAGCAATAACTTTCACACTTCCTGGCTGATATACAACACTGTCCCATACCAATCGGAAATCCTTACCTTCTTCTTTCGCTTTACGTCCATAATTCTTGCCATTGACAAACAATTCGGCTTCCGTTCCGGAGGTATAAACATGTACCGGAATGATTTGCCCTTCACGACCAGTCCAGTTCCAATGCGGCAGAATATGTGCCATCGGGTAATCCGGACGCCAATGCGACTGATACAAATAATAACGGTCTTTCGGGAATCCGGCCAAATCGACAATACCGAAATAACTACTCCGAGAAGGTGGTTGCGTACGTGCCAATTCTGCCAACTGTTTTTCCAGTTCGGCTCGTTTTGACGGATCAGTCCGGAAGTTCAGCAGATTGGTATTGTCTGAATTAAACGGAGTCGGCTCACCCAGATAATCAAATCCTGTCCAAACGTATTCGCCCAATAAATGCGGATAGCGGTAATTGGTAGCAAACTGAGTATCCGGATTACAACCCCAACCCGGAGCATCCACATCATAGGAAGTAATCTGGAAATCCTTACGGATCGTATCTCCCTGGAAATAGACTCCACGTGTACTCAAACAGGATGATGTTTCCGTACCGATCGTCGGCATATTCTTATAGCGTTCATCCTGATCCCATTTAGCCTGTTCGTAGAAGAAATAATTGACACCCATCACGTCCAGTGCCATACTGGCTCCTGAAGCCCGTCCTCCATTCGGATCATTATATCCATTTGTTACCGGACGAGTTTTGTCCAATTCCTTGACGATTTCGACCAAGTGGCGTGTCATTTCCACATTTTGCTGTTCTAATACTTCATTTCCGATCGACCAGAAAACAACGGAAGGATGGTTCCAGTCACGACGTACCAAGGCTTCCAAGTCTTTCTCGTGCCATTCTTCATACAATTTATTATAGTCCCATTCCCGTTTACCGTGTGCCCAGGCATCGAAGGCCTCGTCCATGATCAGCATACCGGTTTTGTCTGCCAAATCTAATAATTCCGGAGCAGGAGGATTATGTGACGTACGAATCGAGTTGCAACCCATCTCCCGCATAATACGGAATTGGCGCTCCAACGCACTCCGGTTGAAAGCTGCACCCAATGCTCCCAAGTCGTGATGGTTACAAACACCTTTGATCTCTACCCGGCGACCATTCAAGAAAAAGCCTTCGCGCGAAACGCTAATTTCACGTACGCCAAACGGTGTATAGTAACGGTCTGTTTCCTGTCCATCAACTTGTACGGTCACACAAGCCATATAACGATTGGGTGATTCGATGTCCCAACGCTTACAATCGTCCATTCGTTTTTGCAGGTTAATCTCTCCTGCCGACATCGCCTTCAACGGTAAAGTCTGGTCGTCGAAGCGGAGAACTCGCTTACCCAGACAATCCAACGAATCCAGTTCATAAACAGAAGTCTTCACCACAGCTTTCGCATCCTCATTCAAATGGTTTTCCACTTCCACCGTCAAGTGTAGATCAGCCGTTTTGTCCGTCAGGTTCGCAGCCTCTATCTTGGTTCCCCAATGACGGACATGCACCTGCCCTGTCTTCACCAACCAGACATGACGATAAATACCAGCTCCCGGATACCAACGCGAATCCCATTTCTCCGTATCAGTCCGCACGGCCAACAAGTTTTCTTTCCCCACTTGGATAAACGGAGTTAAATCCAAGCGGAACGAGTTATAACCATACGGCCATGTTCCTACATACTCTCCATTCAACCAAACCTGGGCATTCGCCATCACTCCATCGAAATCCACATAGAAACGTTTTCCCTGATCAGCCTCATCTACTGTAAAGGTTTTCCGATACCAACCGATTCCCTGAAACGGAAGACGGCCCGTATTTCCCGCCAAATCCATCCGGAACGGTCCTTTAATAGCAAAATCATGAGGGACATCCAAGGTTTCCCAGTCCGAATCATCCGTTGCAGGCTCAAACATCCCGGCAGGTTCATCTACACGCGTTCCATCTGCCTGCAAGCCATACCGGATGAAACGCCAGTCATCGTCAAGCGAAACCACATCAGCCTGCCCCGATCGTTTAATGGAGCCTTCCTCTATCCTATTGTCTCCACAAGCGAGACATAAGAGCAAGGCCGCCAAACTTCCTAATAATTGGGTTACTTTCATTTTCTTAATATGATACTTAAATCAATTCACTTATTTCGGATCATAATACTTATCCCCTTCAGCAATACTACAATTGCTCTTCAAATTTTCCTCTAAGCGAACAGCATACTTACGTAATTGCCCTTGATGCTTCTCACATGGGATTAGATCTTTCTCAATATCACCGCGCGGCGTTTCCTTCAAGCGCTTACGCCCTTCTTTCAAGATAGATACCGCTTTCTTATATTTTTCCTTATCATTCCTGATTACATCCAGACAAGGACTTTCCTCCGGACGGTCGAATGAAATCTGAGCCGGTTGAGTACGAGTCCAACTATTCAGCCGACCGAAATCAAGGCCTGTTAATTCAGAAAGTTGTTTCACTTCCTCATCTGTCAACGGACAACGTCCTGCCCAATGATCACTGAACGATGATTCATATACCGGATAATATACTCCGTTCAAATCCATCCACGTATAAAGGATCTCCTTTTCTTTCTGTGATAAACGAATACCTCCGTGATCTCCATCGATAATTTCGGTCAATTTACTGGCATGGCTTCCCCAAGAATAGGCTTGCTGAATTGCAGCAGGTCCACCACCAACCAAATGAACGGCTTTCGATACGTACAAATTAATATACGCTGCGTTGAAGAACGGATTCTTATCGCGTGCCAAAACCAACTTCTTCCGATTATTACGATCGAAATCGTGGCACTTCATACAATGTTTGTCGAGAATCGGCTGTACTTCTTCCATAAAGGAGAATTTATGTGGCTCCTCACCCATCCAAGGCTGTAACTTGTTAGGTTTACGATTCAAGGCTATCGGACGCTGGCCGCCCATAGGAACCGTAGCCAAACGGTCTTCATGACAACCGATACAACCATTTACCTCGCCAGGCATCAAAGAAACACCACTACGCATAGACTGGATCATCTTCTTATCCTTATCGAGTAATTGGAAATAAACGTGTTTACCCGCCGGAACCATAAAACTGGCAGAACCATCTTCTTCTACCGGTACTTCTCCTAAGATTTGCTTATTCTCGAAGCTATGCCAATTCATACCCGGAGCTTGTTCGCCTTCGCCAAACCAACCGCGTACTGTCCAAGTCCTTTTCTCCGGAGATTCAACCACACGCAAATATTTCACACTGCCAGGCTTCACACCCGCCATGTGCGTTCCCTCATATACATTCTCCACGTAAAACTGACCTTCTTCAGCGGTGAAGTTACGCATCATCGGAATTGAAACCGGTTTCTGGCGCGCCTCTACCAACATCGGGTCAAATAAACTTTGGTTTCCTTCCAACAGCAACTCTTCCGTTCCGTCACGATTCACATAATAAATTCCCGATTTGGCATCTGTAATGTTCCATCCACCCGGTTTTACCCAAATTGTTCGGGATACCAAAAAGTTATTCTCATCCAAAGGAAAAGGATCTTCATAAAACGTACCTACACTTTTAAAGGAATCCAAGTTTCCGTTTCCTACCCACTTCGCTGATTCCTTTGGCCAAATATCCACCAAAGCGGCTTCATTATCCACACCTTTTCGCCGATCGATAATGGCCATCGCACCCCAAGGCCGTTCGTGACAAGAAGTGAATGTACATACAACCAAGTCTGAATTCGGGATCTGTCGCCCATCAATCACACCACCCGGCGAAGCTGTATTGTTCCCATAATAGATCGCATGCTTCGTACCATCCGGATTCACGACCCATAACCCTTGCGCATCGCCGAAGTTACGGTCTACATATTCCCAACGATCATATAAGACACGACCATCACTCAACAAAGAGGCATGACCTTCAAACAAGGTACTCACACCTATCTGTGTAATATTCGCTCCATCCGCTTCCATCCGGAATAGATTTCCCATGATATGACGGTTACACATACAGTATTTAGGCTGACGGGTAGAAGTAAAGATAATATTCCCATCCGGTAAATAAATCGGATCAATATCCGACACCCCTTCCGCAAACGTCAATTGCCGCAAACCCGAACCATCTATGTTCATCTCATACAAATGATAAGAATCTTTTGGATGCAGACGCATTGAAAATAAAACCTTCTGTCCGTCGAACGAAATTTCCGGATCACGCACAACGCCTTCAGTTGTTTCTATCAATGTTCGGATTTTACCCGAATCCACATCATATACACGCATCGCTCCACCCGGAGCAAAACTCGCCTCATTAATCTCACCCGGCTGAAATAAAGTGGCCGTATTGTGATGATCCGGAGCATACTGCTCACGTTCGATATACAGGATCTGTTTCCCCTTCAAGGCTTCACGTGCCTTTTGTGAAAGGACAATCTGCTTGGCCGGCAATCCATTGGAAAAAGTCTGTGCCATAACGGGAAAAACGCCCGACGCACATACCGCCAAACAACACGATAAGAATAACGAATGTTTCATGGTAGTTCTCCTATAATACTTTATTCAATACTTCGATAATATCTTCTTGTGAAACCGGAGGATTACAAGCCAAATAGCCGTCACTGCCAAAGCTTATCTTCACCACTTGCTGTACGATCAAGGGTATATCCGGATTCTTCACCTGCATATCGGTCAATGACAATGGCGTACCAATCCGTTTCAAGAACGCCTTGAAGCTTGTTATACCTTCACGAATCACTTCTTCCTGACTTTTTCCATCCGGGCTGATTCCCATCACATGCGTGGCAAAACGGAAATAAATATCTTTCTTCCGAGGATACATTACTTCCATCCAAGCGGGCATCAATATCGCCAAAGAAGCTCCATGAGGAACCTTATACAAAGCGGTCAAAACATGTCCGACCTGATGAATCGGAGTCCAGGCATCTCCCGGAGAAGCCCAGCCATTGATCGCACAAGTAGCAGCCCACTGCAAATGAGAACGAGCTGATATATTCTTCGGATCGGCTAATACCTTATCTATATTATCCATAACCGTCCGCATTACTCCTTCCTGAAAATAATGCTGCAAATCACTGTCATCCTCTCCATTCAGATAAATTTCCAACACATGAGAAATTGTATCGGCTGCCGCACACGCCGTCTGGAACGGAGGTAACGAAACTGTCAATTCCGGATCAATAATGGAAGTCTTCGGATAAAGACAAGGAGCCCAAATATACGATTTCTCCTGCAAAGCCCGATTACTTACTACCGCGCACAAATTCATTTCACTACCAGTAGCTGGTAAAGTAGGAATCATCAGGGTTGGCAACGATTTCTCCGGAGGAATTGCTGATACGACACTATGCCGGCTATATACCATCTGCCATAAATCACCCTTATAATAGACTCCGGCAGCAATTGCTTTCGCTGCATCCATGGCACTTCCTCCACCTACGCCAATCACCAAATCGATCCCTTGTTTACGACATAAGTCCACACCGGCAGCAACCACCGTAATTTCCGGATTTTCTTCTATCTCATAAAAAGGATAAACCGACAATCCTTCTTTCGTCAATAATTCTTCTATCCGTTCCAACAAAGGCTTTAGAAATGACAACTCTTTATAAGAGACCAAACAAACCTTAGTTCCTAATTTCTTGGCTTCTTCACCACAACGGCTGACTTCTCCGGCTCCAAATATCACACGTACCGGATTATAATACTCAAAGTTTTTCATCTTGACATACATTTATTCTTATTCTACATTTATTCGGCATATCCCAATTTCAAAGAGATCAAATCAGATGCTTCCTGCAATTTTCTAGCCACTTCCGGAAAATCTTCTTTCCGTAAACGCCCTGAAGGGCCAGATGTCCATAATGCAGCAATCAACATACCAAACTGATTAAAGATTGGCGTAGCTACGCAATGTACACCAGCCATCTCTTCTTCCTGATCCAAAGCATAACCCAACGACCGCACTTCTTCTATTTCCTGTAACATCGCTTCTTTCGAAGCAATTGTCCGTTCATTATACACTTGAAAATCGATTGAATCAAGTAATTGTTCTTGTAATATCTTATTCTTTGTATAAGCCAAGAATATTTTACCCGGTGCCGAAGAATGCAGGTTGAAACTATTTCCCGAACGAAGTAAGAAAGTAAAATTATGAGAACCGATCACCTGTTCTAATAGGACAACCCGGTTATTCATCAAAATACCTAACATAACACTTTCTTTAATTTCATCCCGTAAAGCCTGCATGACAGGAAGTGACAGTTCCACCAAATTGGCTTCACCCAAGGCCTTCAATCCCAAACATAACAACTTTTTCGTTAGATGATACCTCGCATTTGTTTCATTCTTACTCACATATCCCATCTGTTGTAAAGAACCTAACAAACGATACACGGTTGTCTTCGACAAACCCATGGCTTGTGTAATTTCAAGCATAGTAATTCCTTCTGGATAATGAGTCATTATCTCCAACATATCAAAACCTTTCTTCAACATCGGAATTGCATAGTTGAATTCAGCTGCAGAGTTATTCTCAACATTCATGATACTAGTTTCAAATATGAATATACGGTTTATTATCTGCAAATATAGGAAATATTGGATATATATTGGCGTTTATAGATTATTTAATATTATCTATACAGATATAAAACATATACTGATTTATGTTAACGTATATACACAACGGCTGAAGTGATTTAAACTTTTTGTTTTCGTGAAATTTTCTTCAGTAACAAGACTGCAAATGCCAAGTAATTCCAAGACATCCAACTTGAAACAGTTGTATCGAATCGGTTCAGTAGCGTCCTGAAACTGTCCATCCAAGCGTTGGTTCGTTCAATGGAATACCTTTCAGCATACAGTTCATCATCAACAAAGATGTCATCGGCATTTTCTCTCCGTTTATTGATGCAGATGTTTGCGATGACCTCTTTTTCACACAGGAAACCACGTAAGACATCACAATCGAATCCGGCATCGGCATTGAGGAAAAGGCCATCAACCCGAATATGGGATTTCTCAAGGTCGTTGAACATGTCACCGATGACCTTTTCTATGTCATGTACGTCATGGTGTTCGCCTGATTTCGGAGAAGACATGGCAATCGGAAGTCCTTGCCTGTCTGTCAGGTAGAGTGCGTTGGTCGTCTTCCGTTTCTTCCGACCCTGGTATCCGACTTCTTCACCGCCACGGAGTGCAGCCGTGTGGCTCCCGTCCAAATCCACGCTGGACATGTCCAACTCATTGCGGTGTTTGTCAAGCAACCTGACCCACATGGATTTCCACTCGCCCGACTTGCTCCATTTGTTGTAATGGTGATACACGGCACCATAGCTCAGTACCTTGCCGCTAAACAGGGCTTCCACAGGAAGGAACGCCCATTGACAACCGGTCTTCAACTTGTACAAGATGGCGTTTACCACCTCTATGAGACAACTTTGAGTGACATAACCACGTTTTGCCTTGGAAAGATGAGGCAATATTTCATTTTTTATCGTATCTTTGTCGAGCACAGTGTACATTGGACTTTCACAATATATGAGTTTGGTCACCCATAATATAAGGAACAATTCAATTTGTACGCTGTGCTTTAACATTTTGACACGATTTTAAGAGAATGAAATAAGTTTAAATCACTTCATATTATATTTTTTAGTAGCATTACTGGGCGGTATGTTATTTGGTTATGATACGGCTGTGATTAATGGGGCTATGCCCTTTTTTACAACTTATTTCCAATTGACGGATGCCATGGTTGGTTGGTCGGTCAGCTCCGGTTTGCTGGGTTGCATTTTGGGAGCCGCTTTTGCCAGTTATCCGGCGGATCGGATTGGGCGGAGAGAAACGATGAAGATCGTTGCCATTTTGTTCTTTCTGTCATCTTTGGGAACAGCTTTCGCCACGAACTTTACATTGTTTGTGTGGGCTCGTATCCTTGGAGGAATTGCCGTAGGTATTGTGTCGGTGACATTGCCTATTTATGTTTCGGAAATTACGCCGCCTGAGAAGCGAGGACGTTCTACTATCAACTTCCAATTGGGGGTTGTAGTTGGTATTTTACTGGCTTTCTTTGTGGATTATATCTTACTTGATACTGGAGAGTATAATTGGAGATATATGTTTTTATCGATGTCACTTCCGGCTCTTTGTTTTGGAGCAGTGTTGTTGAAGGTCTCTCGTAGTCCACGCTGGCTGGTTTCGCAAAAGAGAATAGAAGAGGCAAGTAAAGTTCTCAGAGAACAGCAACCGGATCAAGATATCAACCGTTTGTTACAAGAGATTGAACAGTCTTTGTCTTCCGTATCCGAGCGATTGCCTTGGCAGGCTTTATTCCGAAAACCTTATCTGAAGTTTATTGTGATTGGTTTGGCTGTCGGGGTTTTCAGTCAGTTGTCGGGTATTGCCATCGTGATGTATTACGCCACGGATATTTTCCGTTCGGCCGGATTTGAGACAGATGCGGCTATCGGACAAACGGTCATTATCGGATTGACCAATTTGGTGTTTACATTGCTGGCCAAATCATTGATAGATCGTTTGGGGCGCCGGCGTTTGCTACTCACCGGAACCATGGGAATGTTTGTGTCATTAAGTCTGTTGACGGCTTCTTATTTTGTTGTCGGTTTCCCATCTTGGATATTGTTATTGTCACTGATTTGTTTTGTGGCCTGTTTTGCTTCTTCCATGGGAGCTGTTTCCTGGGTGTTGCTGAGTGAGATTTTTCCCAATACGATCCGTTCCCAAGGTATGTCGTTAGGTTCTTTGTCTAATTGGATGGTGAATGGAACAATTTCATTCCTATTCCCGATAGTAGCCGGAGCTTTTGATCAGGGACAGAAATATTGTTTTCTGTTTTTTGCCCTTTCGATCTTTATCTCTTACTTCTTTTTCCGGCGATATCTTTTTGAAACGAAAAACAAAACATTGGAAGAAATAGAAAAGGAGAATATGTAGAAACAAACAAACTCAAAAACAAACAAACTCAAAAACTTAAAATATATGACAGGATATGAAAGAATTCAAGCCGCTTTGAATGGAAAGCGTGCGGACAAAACACCCATCATGTTGCATAACTTTATGATGGCAGCCCGAGAAGCCGGATATACGATGGAACAATATCGGAATGATCCGAAAATAATAGCCGATACTTTTATTCGTGCAGTAGAGAAGTACCAGTATGACGGTATTACGGTGGATATTGATACTGTGACATTGGCTGGAGCTTGTGGTGTGCCTGTTGATTTCCCTAATGACGAACCGGCACGTTCGCATGAAGGTCTGTTAGATAGTTTGATGGATGTGGAACAATTAAAACCACTCCGGATACAAACATATAAATATGTGGATATCTGGTGTGAGGCAGTACATCTGTTAAAGCAACATTTCCAACAAGAGATCTTTATCCGGGGGAATTGTGACCAGGCTCCGTTTTCATTGGCAACCATGTTGAGAGGAACAGAAAACCTGATGTTGGATTTATGTCTGGAACCTCAGGAACGTGTTTTTGCTTTACTGGATTATTGCCTGGAAGCGACGACTCAGTTCGTTTCTCTCATGAAAGAAGCTGGAGCCGATATGATTTCTAACGGAGATAGTCCGGCTGGCCCTTCCATGATGTCTCCTGAGATGTATCAGACATTTGCTTTACCTTATGAGAAGAAAGTATGCGACTGGTCTCATCAACAGGGATTACCTTATCTGTTGCATATTTGTGGAAATACCGATATTATATTGGATGATATGATTTCGGTAGGAGCAGATGTATTGGAACTGGATTACCTAACCAATACGCTGGTGGCAGAGTATAAGATGCGTGATCGGGTAGCCTTTGCCGGGAATATAGATCCGTCGGGCGTTCTGGCTTTGGGAACACCGGCTTTAGTGGCAGAGAAAACGGAAGAATTACTTTGTATTTTTCAAGACAATCCACGATTTATCTTGAATGCAGGTTGTGCCATTCCACCAACGACACCTGCTGAAAATTTGGAAACGATGATACGGGTTGCGAGAAATTTTGAGTATCCATTAAAATAATTCTGCTTATGAAAAATATCAAGTTGATTTGCTATATAAGTGTTATGTTATGCTTATGTATGCCATTTGTATTACAAGCTGAAGAATTGTCAGTTATTCCTTATCCTTCTGTATTAGAACAAGGAGAAGGAAACTGCAGTATATCAGCAGATACAAAATTAGTTCTTGATCACCAGCTGAAAGATCAGGAAGTTTTTTATTCTGAATATCTGGCATCTGTTTTAGGTTTTCCGCTTCGTCAGGAAGGAAAAGCAGACTCAAAGATACAGTTGAGTCTTCAACCGAAAGCTAATATTCCGCAGGAAGGATATCGGATGTTGGTAACAGAATCAGGGGTTGATATTACGGCATCAGATGCTGGAGGCTTGTTTTATGGGCTTCAGACTTTTACTCAGTTATTACGAAAGGATGCCTCAAAGGTGACGCTTCCCGTTGTCCGGATTGAAGATCATCCTCGTTTCCTTTGGCGTGGATGTATGCTGGATGTTAGCCGGACATTCATGAGTAAGAATCTGCTAATGCGTTATATCGACTTGATGGCTGTTTATAAGTTGAATACTCTGCATTTGCATTTGACCGATGATCAAGGCTGGCGTTTGGAAATCAAACGTTATCCGAAATTGACTTCTATTGGTTCTAAGTTTGATGCCGGATTTAATGAAATGGGTGGATATTATACACAGGAGGAGATGAAAGAAATTGTCCGGTATGCAGCTCTTCGGAATGTAACAATTGTCCCCGAGTTTGAGTTGCCGGGACATGAGCTGGCAGCTATTGCTTCTTATCCGGAATTATCTTGTCGGAATGTACAACCAAAGATTCATCCTTTTTTCATGGGACCAAGTGTACATGAGGAGATATTTTGTGCCGGAAAGCCAGAAGTGTATGAGTTTATTTTCCATGTTTTGGATGAGATGATGGATATTTTCCCTTCCAAGTATATTCATATAGGTGGAGATGAAGCACCGAAGAAAGAATGGAAAACTTGTTCGCTTTGTCAGCAAGTCATTCGGGAGAATCATTTGGCTGATGAAGAGGAGTTACAAAGTTTCTTTGTGACTAAAATTGGTAATTATTTACGATCAAAAGGCCGGATATTAGTTGGTTGGGATGAAATAACCGATGGTGGAAAGTTGATAGGTGATGAGGTCGTTATGTTCTGGCGTGGTTGGAAGGCTAAAGAGATGAATGAAATTGCTCGCAAAGGTTTCCGGATGATTGCAAGTCCGACAACATGCTGTTATTTTGACTATGACTATCGGACGATTGATACGAAAAATGTGTATCACTTTGAACCGATACCGGAAGAACTGGAAGAAGCTGCCGGAAAAAATTATATGGGTGTACAGGCGAATTTCTGGTCGCATATTGACCGAAGTGAGAGTAGGATTGACAAGCAGTTATTCCCTCGCTTGTTTGCATTGGCTGAAATAGCTTGGAGTCAAACAAAAGACTGGAAGCGGTTTAAAAAGGCTGCTGTGGTTCATAGTGAGCGATTACGGGCAAAGGCGGTGAATTGCTATTATGATAAGTCTATTTATAATCCGGAAATTGAATAATATATTTTCAGTCAAAAAGAAATTGCCTCGTTTCTATTCAATCAGGAATCAAAAAGAATGGAACGAGGCAATTTTATAATCATTTAATTGGCTTTAAATCTTCGGCAATTCCCACGGAGCGCGATACTGTTTGCATAAGTAAGCGTCGGCTTCGCTGTCGTGGAAACTCTTTCCGTCCCAACTTAACTTCTTACCGGTTCGATAGGCAATGTTACCTAATTGAGAGAATTTGGCGATGTGTGCTCCAATCTCGATGCTGGCATTGCAGTTGCGGTTCCGGCTTTTGATACATTCCAAGTGATTCTTGACATGTAGGTTCAGGCCACCTTCGCCATATGCTTTCTTCAGTGGAACAGCTTCCATACGGGCTTGTCCGTTTACTTTTTCCGGAATGACTTCCCAGCCGCCGCGGTCAACTACCAATGTTCCGTTTTCTCTTACGAAACCCAATCCGTGATTACGTCCGTAAGCTCCGTCGTCGATACCTATAGCATGGTCCCACATCACTGTAAATCCGTCGAAGGTATAAATCGTCTGTAATAAATCGGGCGTTTCGCAGGCATCATCCGGATAACCGAATTTACCGCCTGATGCCATGATAGACTTCGGTGCCGTTACATTCATACCAAATAATGCATAGTCAAGCAAGTGAACACCCCAGTCGGTCATCAATCCGCCGGCATAATCCCAGAACCAACGGAAGGTAAAGTGGAAACGGTTGCGGTTAAACGGACGTTTGGGAGCCGGACCTAACCACATATCATAATCCACTCCGGCAGGAACGGGTTCATCCGGTTTGACTGGAATAGAAGGACACCAGCCTTGATAAGAGAAAACACGTACGGTACGGATCTTTCCTAATTTACCACTGTGTACGAAAGCCATCGCATCTTGCCAGTGCGGATCGCTGCGCTGCCACTGACCAACTTGTACAACACGATTATACTTTTCGGCTGCCCGCACCATAATGTTACATTCTTCGATGCTGTTGCCCAGGGGCTTTTCACAGTACACATCTTTTCCTGCCTGGCAGGCATAGACGGCTTGCAAGCAGTGCCAGTGATCGGGCGTTCCTACGATTACGACATCTACATCTTTGTTGTCAATCACTTTTCGCCAATCCTTGTACAGATGTTTTACTTTCTTTCCTGTTATTTTTTCTGTCTCAGCAGCCCGGTTGTTCAATACATTCTCATCTATGTCGCATAAGGCTATACATTCTACTTCCGGATTCCGAAGAAATGCTTTTAAGTCTTCAAATCCCATACCGTTGCAGCCGATTAAAGCTACCTGGATTTTGTCGTTTGCTGAAATGGAGTTGGATGCTTGAATTAAAAAAGGACTGAACGTCAGTCCGGCTCCTAACAGAGAAGCCTGTTTGAGGAAATCTCTACGAGTTGTCATGGTTTATATCCGTTTTGTAAGTTAACATTCGTTTGTGACAAATATAGTGAGAATATTTAGATGTAAAAAAGGAAGTATATGTGTCTTTCAACATGCACTCGTGTTTTTGTTTTCGCATGAAACTGAAAGAAAAATATTACTTTTGTGTGAACTACTGAAAGAAGTAGTTCGTGTAAAATGAAACAGCAATAAAAACACAAAAGAATATGGGTAATATAAAGGTAGGAGACAAGGTTCGTTTCCTGAATACGACAGGCGGAGGCGTTGTCAGAGGTTTTCAAGGGAAAGATCAGGTATTGGTAGAAGATGAAGATGGCTTTGAAGTGCCGGCTTTGATTCGGGAATGTGTTGTGGTTGGCGAAGGACCGCAAGTACATAGTTCCAACAAACCGAAGAGCAATGCTGCTGAGATGGAGAAACAGATTACTAGTACACGTCAGCAGCCGGATGAACCGGAAGAGGAAATTGAAGAAACGCCGGAAGGTGAACGGTTGAATATTTATCTGGCTTATTTGCCGACTGATCCGAAAGCGATCCAGCAGTGCGGATATGAGGCTTACTTTGTGAACGACAGTAATTATTACTTGTTCTTTAACTATATGAGCCGGGAAAACAACAGCTGGATCAGCCGTTATAATGGAACAATCGAGCCGAATACGAAGATATTTCTGGAGGAGTTTGAAAAGAAAGACTTAAATGCCTTGGAGCGGATCTGCGTTCAGTTGATTGCCTTCAAGAAAGATAAGTTGTATTCGTTGAAGAATGCCATTTCTGTAGAACTCCGTTTAGATACCGTGAAGTTCTATAAGTTGCATTGCTTTATGGAAAACGATTTCTTCGATGAGGATGCAATTATCTGTCCGATTGTCCGTAACGACTTGCCGGAACGGGAAATGTTGGTTTCTGCATCGGAATTGCAGGAAGCCATGCAGCAGAAAGCACGAAATGATAACCAGCCCAAGCATCCCAAGCAGTCTATTATCAAGAAAAAGGAAGCCAACTCTTCGATTCTGGAAGTGGATTTGCACATCGCTGAACTACTGGATGATGTACGGGGCTTATCGAATAGCGATATGTTGAACTACCAGTTGGATAAGTTCCGGGAAGTGATGGATCAGTATGCTTCTCAGAAAGGACAGAAGATTGTATTTATTCACGGCAAAGGTGACGGTGTGTTGCGCAAGGCAATTGAAAAGGAACTGAATACACGGTATAAACAACATTATTATCAAGATGCGTCTTTCCGTGAATATGGTTTTGGAGCAACGATGGTAACCATTAAATGAACAATTGAAAATTGACAATGGACAATTTTCAATTCTCAATTATTAATTTTCAATTTAATAAGCGTGCATACAGAAATAGAACGGAAGTTTTTGGTTACGGGTGATTTCTCGGCGGATGTATATGCCAGCAAGCGCACCGCTCTTAGGATGAGAGAACGAAGTAGAGTTGAAGTCGAGCTTCATGTTGTTCT
>OGYL01000234.1_pt1 | contig 41353 bp, 23 predicted proteins | sample 1576541 | NCBI WGS metagenome assembly OGYL01 (sample SAMEA3541551, study PRJEB24748) | human gut metagenome | biome: human gut; feature: human-associated habitat; material: faeces | place: China | collected 2012 | reverse complement strand
AAGCAGCGGGTGGCTGTGGCACGCGCTTTGGTCAACCATCCTTCCGTAGTCTTTGCCGACGAACCTTCGGGGAGTCTGGATACGAAAAACAAGGGAGAGCTACATCAGCTGTTCTTCGATTTACGGGAACGGTTCGGGCAAACGTTCGTCATTGTGACCCACGATGACGGGTTGGCACGTTTGACAGACCGTACCATTCACATGAAAGACGGTTTGATAACCGATGATAAAAATATATCCCTATGAACATAGAATTAGGAAAGATGAACCGCCTCAGGGTGGTTAAGGCCGTGGATTTCGGCATGTATTTGGATGGAGGCGATGCAGGAGAGATTCTTCTTCCGGCACGTTATGTGCCGGAAGGTTGCAGCGTGGGAGACGAGTTGGATGTTTTCTTGTACTTGGATAGTGAAGAACGTTTGGTCGCTACCACGCAGACGCCTTTGGCCCAAGTCGGAGATTTTGCTTATTTGCAGGTCGCGTGGGTAAACAATTACGGGGCGTTCCTCGATTGGGGGCTGATGAAAGATTTGTTCGTGCCATTCCGTGAGCAGAAGCTCAAGATGCAGAAGGGGCGGAGTTATATCGTGCATCTGCATATCGACGAGGAAAGCTACCGCCTGATGGCTTCGGCCAAAGTGGAACATTATTTGTCGGACGAGATGCCTCCTTACAGCGAAGGCGATGAGGTGCAGGTTTTAGTCTGGCAAAAAACGGATTTGGGTTTCAAGGTCATTGTGGACAACCGTTTTTCCGGCTTGGTTTACGACAATGACTTGTTCCGGCCTTTACATACGGGAGACCGTATGCAGGCTTATATAAAGCAAGTCCGTCCGGACGGTAAACTGGATGTCACCTTGCAGAAACAGGGCAGGGAAGCGGTGGACGATTTTTCGCAAGTGCTTTTGGAACACTTGCAGCATAATGCCGGCCGTACCTCTTTGTGTGATAAGAGTCCGGCAGAAGAAATTTACGCGATGTTCGGTGTCAGCAAGAAAGTTTTCAAGAAAGCCGTGGGCGACCTTTATAAGAAAAGGCTTATCGAAATCACGGACGAGGGCTTGCGTCTGGTCTGACCTTCCGGAAAGATAGGGCATAAAAAATCAGCGTCGGAAAGTTCCCTTCATGGGATATGCTTTCCGACGCTGTGTGGTTTTGAAACGTATGAGGCTTATTTGTCGCCGCCGATTGTGCGCTTTTCTGCGATACGGGCCTTTTTGCCGGTAAGTTTGCGCAGGTAATACAATTTGGCGCGGCGAACTTTACCAATCTTGTTCACTACGATGCTGTCAATGTTCGGGCTGTCAATCGGGAATATACGTTCTACTCCCACCGTTCCGGACATTTTGCGAACCGTGAAACGTTTTTTGTTCTGGTGGCCTGAAATCTTGATGACCACACCACGGTACTGCTGGATACGCTCTTTGTTACCTTCGACGATTTTATATGCCACGGTAACGGTGTCGCCTGCTTTGAATTGGGGATGTTCCTTACCGGTAGCAAACGCTTCTTCTGCAATTTTAATTAAATCCACAATGTCGGTTTTGCGGGTGCAAAGGTAACACATTAATTTGGATTGTCCAAATTATTTTGCAATTATTTTTCCTGTTTTATAGTAAAATGCCACATATATTGCTTTTGGCCTGCAGTTGTTCTGTCCGTTGGGCTCATTCGTGGTGGTATGGCTCTCCTTTTATTATAGTGCACGCCCTGTATATCTGTTCGCTTATGATTAGCCTTATCATCTGGTGCGAAAACGTCATCCTCGACAGCGATATCTTGTCGTTGGCCCTGTCGTACACCTGTTTTGAGAAACCGTAGGGGCCGCCTATGGCCAAAATGAGACGCTTGGCCGAGTTGCGTTGCCTTTCGAGCCACGCCGCAAACTGAAGGCTCGTAAACTCACTGCCGTGCTCGTCGAGAAGCACCAGCGTGTCCGTCGGACGCACTTGCTTGAGTATTTGTTCGCCTTCTATCGTTTTCTGCTGTTCCACAGTCAGGCTCTTGGTGTTCTTGGTCTCTGCTATGGTCACCGTTTCCATGGGCATGTAGTGGCTGATGCGTTCGGCATAGTCGTTGATGCCGGCCAGGAAATGCTTGTCGGTGGTCTTTCCCACCTGCAACAGTATTGTCTTCATTGCTTGCCGTATTCATGTTTGCGCTTGGGGTTCATGGGGAACCAGCCCTTCAGCACCCGTTTGCGCTGGTCGAACAATTCGCCTATCGACCAAAGGAACGAAGCTCCGACAACGCCGAATATTGACGAAACGATGACGTTTTCTATAAACAGGGCGGCTGCTACAGACGCGAGCCCGAGCACAAGGAACACCCACCACAGCCGGGTGCCTGTGTAATACTCGGTCTTTATCACTATGGGGTGGAAAATGCCAATAATCAAGAATGTGCTGACGGCTATGATAACTCCGGTGAAGTACATGGTTGATGCTTGTTATTTGTTGTTTATGGGGAATGCCTTGACAAGGCGCTTGCGTTCTTTCTTTGTTATCTGTATGGTTGTGCCGTGACGGGGCGTGAAGGCGCCGCGCGTCTCGGTGTCCTGCACATATTCAAACGTGTTGAGGTCTGAGCTCTTTGCAAACTGGTAGTGGTGGTCGCGGTAGCAGTCGTACATGAGGCACCATCCGCCCTGTATAAGCGGGAATACGCACGAGCCTTCGACGTCGCTCTTGGTTATCTCGCAGAACCCCGGGCGCAGCTTCCATGTGTCGGGAGAGTGCAGGTCGGTGAATGTGTATTTGCGTATGCCCTTGTGCTGGCCGGCCTTCTCGGTCTTGAAAAACAGGTGGTAGGTGCCGTTCTCGTCTTCAACGATGTCGGTGTCGATGGTGGCTTCCTTATAGTCGAACAGCACTTTTGGCGTGCCTTCCAGTCCGCTGAAGTCGGGAGTGGCGTAGCAATAGTATACCTTGTCGTACGGTATCGACTTGTCGTCTGTAAGGAGCGAGAAGTAAACCATGTATTTTCCGGCAGACTTGTCATATATTGTCTGCGGTGCCCACACCCGGGTGACGTTGGCAAATTCGGTGCCCTTGAATCTTTCGGGGAAGTGTACGGTGTGGTGCTCCCAGTGAATCAGGTCGTTCGATTTCATCAGTACTATGCCGCGGTTGCTTGTCCAGCCCAACGAGCAGCGCATGTCGGTGGCAACCATGTAGAAAGTGCCGTCGTCGGCTCTCAGTATGTGCGGGTCGCGCACGCCCTTGCTCAGTGCTATCGTGTCACTGCTGATGATGGGGCGTCCGCCGTTAAGCGGTGTATAGTTGAACCCGTCGTCACTGATGGCGAAGCATATTTGTTCCTGTTCGGGGGCGTTGCCCGTGAAGTATGCAAACAGATAACTTGTCATTTCTGCTTTTTTCTTTGCCAATGACATTGTCGCGGTGGCAGGAAAGCACAGAGTGGCGATAAGTGCTACTAATAGTTTTCTTGTCTTCATGTTGATATGATTTATTTCCTTGTTTTGGTTTATGTTGCTTGTTGTCAGTCGGTTGCGGACTTTTCGTGCCGTTGTCTGCCGACCGTTGGCCTTGGCCGGGCCATGCCTGTTTTGCCCTCTGGCCCATGGTGTGAAGCCGCTGTTGCTGGGCCGGTTTGTCAAACTGCCCGTTTCGCAATGCGATACGTGCCGTTTGGCACCGCCGTTCATGCCGTTTTGCATTGCCGTTCGGCCTGTTTTGCCCGTGGATGTGGTTGTGTGGGGTAGGGCATGAATAGTTGGCTGCATGTCGAGGCTTGCCGTTTGGCACGAATCTGTACATGCCTGCATGCTGCATTGCCGGGCGTCCGGATGGCGTGCGGCCCCCAAGCCATGCAGGGGCCGCCGCCGACTCTTATTTGCAAAAGTAACAAATTAACCGGAGATTTTGAAATAAATCTCTTTATTTTTCTTGTCTATGAGCTCTTTTCACCCTGTTTTTGCCCTTGCGGCGGGGCGGCCTGTGCCACACCCGCGGGGCGCGTTTTCCTTTCTGCTCATGCCGTTACAGCAAGCCGCGCGGCGGCTTTGTGTTGCTGGCTATGGCCCGGCTGTTTGTCGCCGGTTTTCTGCTTTTTGACTGATTGGGTTAGGGCAGACGGCAATGAACCAATGTATATATATTGCGACTTCAGTCCGAGTAATGTTTTAGTGGCTGTTTCTTTGCCGTAAAGAGGGGCGTAGCGGGCTGCGTGACGGATGGCGGCGAAGAAACATAACGAAAAGAACCTCCGAATAAAGTAAAAGCAAGACTTTTCGCGAGCAGTTTAAATGAGTTCAATATCGGTTGCTGACAGTGTTGCTTGTCGGACCGTGGCGCCCCGTAGCCATGCTGTCAGCCATGCCTTACGGCCATGTTGAAGCCACCAAACGGCGGCAGCCTTTTCCATTCGGTGGCAAGGAGATGGCACCTTGACGGGCGAGATGTTTTGGGGAAATAGCTGCTTCATGGTGAAAAAAATAGCTTGTTTCTTTGTGGAATGGATTTTTCTTCGTAATTTTGCGAACAACAAACAAAATGAATTATATGTCCGACAATTTACGTAATAACCAAGAGGCTATTGCCCGTTTTGCCAAAGCCATGGGCCATCCCACGCGCATTGCCATACTGCAGTTTCTCGCCAAGCGTGACACCTGTTATTTTGGCGACATCCATGAGGAGTTGCCAATAGCCAAGGCCACGGTTTCGCAGCATCTGAAGGAGTTGAAAGAGGCAGGCCTGATACAGGGCGAAGTTGAGGCGCCGAAGGTGAAATATTGCATTAACCGCGACAACTGGCGGTTGGCCGGCTTGTTGTTCAAGGACTTTTTTGAGCAATGTGCCGTATCCGATGAAAAGAGTTGCTGTGGCTGACAGTCTCTTTTTTTGACGTTATTGTTCGTTGTTCTGCGAATTACATATATTATTATTTCAATATGAATAGAATAGCGTTGACATTGGCCCTTTGCCTGGGGCTTTTCGCTTGTGGCTGCAATAATACCGGAAACGGCAGTCAAAACAAGGGAACAGGTGGGCAGCATGAAGTTGTTGAGGCAGCAGACGGGGTTGAAGTGTTGTTTTTCTATGGTCGGCAGCGTTGTCTTACCTGCAAAGCAATAGAGCGGGCAACTGAAGAGTTGCTCAATGTTGAGTTTGCAGACGAACTTGGCAATGGCCGGCTGGTGTTCCGTAAGCTGTCCATTGACGACAACGAAGCGCTTGCCGAGAAGTATCGTGTAACTTGGACTTCGCTTGTGGTTGTTGGGCATTGCCGTGGAGATGAGAAAGTGGAGAATTTGACCGAATTTGCCTTCGCCAACGCCCGCAAGTCGCCAGACGCATTCAAGAAAGGGCTTTACGACAAGATAATCGAATTACAAGACTGACAGGTTATGGGCTGGTTGCAATCTTTGCTTGGCAGCGAAACGGCCCCTGCTGCCACTGCTTTTGTTTTGGGGTTGCTCACGGCCCTGTCGCCCTGTCAGCTGGCTGCCAACATAGTAGCCGTGGCTTTCATTGGCGGTAGCATCGATGACCGCAAGGCTATATTCTCCAGGGGAGGGCTTTATGCCTTTGGGCGGGTGGCTGCCTACACTGTGCTTGGGGCCGTGGCAATAGCCATACTTCGAGAAGGTGCCAGCATGTTTGGCATCCAGAAATTCTTGGCCGTCTATGGTGGCAAGGCCGTCGGGCCAGCATTGCTTTTGGTAGGGGCGTTTTTGCTTTTCGGCCACAGGCTGGGTCTGCCTTCCTTTGGATATAAGGGAAGCGGTGAGCGTATTGCGAAACAAGGAGGATGGGGAGCTTTTGGACTTGGCGTATTGTTTGCCATGACCTTCTGCCCCACGAGCGGTGTGCTGTATTTTGGCATGCTTATGCCCCTGTCGGCAGCTGTTGCCGGAGGTTGGATGCTTCCGGTTGTGTTTGCTGTGGCCACATCGCTGCCAGTGCTTGCCGTGGCTTGGGTGCTGGCTTTTTGTTCCCATCGCATTGGCCAGGTTTATGGCATGATGCAAACCCTGCAGAGGTGGCTCAACACTGTTGTCGGTGTCGTGTTTTGCGTGGTTGGCATTTATTACTGTGTGGTCTTTTATGTCTGATGCAAATGTTGCGTATCACGCACAAATGGGGCATCGGCCTCACAAAGCAATTGCTGCCTGTATCCGTGCGTAACGGGCTTGTCCTTGACCGTAAGCGTTGTGGCTTGCGGAAAGCAGGCGGCAGGCAAGATGCCGTCAGGTGGTGGCTAAGTGCCTGTGGATAACAATATTAATACTGAACAAACATCCCGCAGTCTGGTGTCAGGTTGTGGCTAAATAATTGAAAATATGGAAATTAAGGTTTTAGGTCCGGGTTGCGCCAAATGCAAGGCAACCTACAGAGTGGTTGAAAAGGTAGTGTCTGACAACAAAATTGACGCCCACCTTGTCAAAGTGGAAGACATTGTCGACATGATGAGTTACAACATCATCAGCACGCCTGCCGTGGTGGTCGACGGAGTGGTAAAGATAAAGGGATATGTGCCTTCCGAAGCGGAAGTGAGAAAGGCTCTCGGGATATAGGTTCGGGCATATGGAAGCAAAGAAAGAGCTAAGGATTCTCTTTTGGATTGTGGCTTTCTTTGTGGCGGTATTTTTCATGCCGCTGCAAAGCGCCCGGTTTGTTACGGCTGTAGGTGCCACCCTCGACCTTGTGCAGTGGTATGCCCGCGAGCACGTTGTGCTTTGCCTGCTGCCGGCGTTTTTCATTGCCGGTGTTATTGCTGTGCTGGTAAGCCAGGGGGCTGTGTTAAAATACCTTGGTGCAAACGCCAAGAGATGGCTGTCGTATACTGTGGCATCGGTGTCGGGTGGCATCCTGGCGGTATGCTCGTGCACCATTTTGCCGTTGTTCACCTGCATCTACAAGCGCGGAGCCGGCCTTGGCCCCGCCGTGGCGTTCTTGTATTCCGGCCCTGCCATCAGTGTGCTCTCCATCATTTTGACAGCGCGCATACTTGGTTTCGCCATGGGGCTTGCCCGTGTGGTGGGGGCGGTGTTGTTTTCGGTGGTCATCGGTCTGGCCATGGATTTCATTTTCAGAAAAGAAGAGAAAGCCAAGCAAGAACAGCTGATGAACATTGGTGACATGCCCCAGAAACGCCCAATGTGGCAGACCGCATTCCATTTTTTCACACTGGTGCTGATACTTGTTTTTGCCAACTGGGGCGCGCCCGCATCGGCCGATTCTGGTGTGTGGCAGTCTGTCTTCGCACATAAGTGGCATATGGTGGGCGTGTTGTCGTTGATGTTGTGCTGGTCGTTGGTCGTTATTCTGAAGATTAAGGCATTGTGGGTGCTGTTTGGGGCAATGGTCACTGCGGCATCGGCAATGTTGGCCGACGGCATATCGCCTGGCGGCAAGATGGTTCCTGTTGTCGCGATGGTGGTGGCTGTAGCTTGCCTGTCGGTGATATTGTTGTTCGACAAGAATGACGCCGACAACCGCGAATGGCTGCTTTCTTCCTGGGGTTTTGCCAAACAGATAATGCCGTTGCTTGCTTTCGGCGTGGCCACCGCAGGTTTTCTGCTTGGCTCAACCCACGATGCCACATCCATCGCCGGCATTGTGCCCAACGAGTGGATACAGCGGGCGGTAGGTGGCAATTCGCTCCTCTCAAACTTCCTGGCCAGTTTTGCCGGGGCTTTCATGTATTTTGCCACACTTACCGAAGTGCCTATAATTCAGGGACTTCTGGCCTCTGGCATGGGCGATGGCCCTGCATTGGCATTGCTCCTGGCCGGTCCGTCGTTGTCGTTGCCGAGCATGCTTGTCATCAATCAGGTGATAGGGTTGAGGAAAACGGCAGTGTATGTTGCATTGGTCATAGTGATGGCCACTCTTTCCGGCTGGATATTCGGTGCTTTGTCATGATGCCTATTGGTTGGGATGCCATGAGGCAAGATTGGGGCTCTCCTGACTTGATGCCGCAAATTGCGGCATCAAGTCAGGCCATTGCCGCTAAGGCTGCCTTGCCATACATTAGCATTATATCATTACTCAGATTCACGCCTTTCCGTATTGCTATCTGCCGTTAAGCTGCCTACATATTCTTTGATAGTCATTCCATACTCCTTTTTGAAGCACCTCGATAAATACTTTGATGTGTTGAACCCCACCTTCAGCGATAGCTCGGTGATGGTCATGTTTGGGTTTTGCTTTATTATCCGGCACGCCTCCTTCAGGCGGATGTTGGTGATGAATCCCGAGACATTGTAACCGGTGATGGCCTTCAGCTTGTTGTAAAGGGTGGATGAGCTGACGCACATGTCACTTGCAAAAGTCTCCCTGTCGTAATCAAAGTCGTTGATGTGGGCTTTAACGCACTCTGTGGCTTTCTGCACAAAGGCATAGTCAGGGTTGCTGTAGTGCTGTTCGTTGGCTGCAGAATCCGTGTTTCGTGTCAGCTGTTCTTTTATTCTTATTCGGTTTGATATTATGTTGTCAACCCTCAGCAACAGCTCGTCAAGTTTGAATGGCTTTGTGATGTAGTCGTCGGCTCCCGTTTCAAATATCTTGTACCTGTCTTCTTCTCGTATCTTGGCAGTAAGCAATATGACTGGCAATTGCCTGAACTCGTTGCTTTTCTTTATCTCGCGTGTCAGTTCCATTCCGTCCATGACCGGCATCATGACGTCTGATATAACAACGTCAAGTTCCTTGCGGCATATAGTGTTAAGCGCCTGCTTCCCGTTTTTTGCCGTATATGTTGTGTATTTTTTGCTTAATAGCCGTTGCATGAGCTCGAGTAGTTCCTCGTTGTCCTCAACAATTAGAATCTTGAACCTATGGTCGTCGTCAACACTGTGTGAGAATCCGCTTGTTCGAGGTTGTGTGCTGTCTATTTCCGTTACGTATGGGCTTATCATGTCGTTGCTGTTCATCTCTTCCGTTTCTTCATTTGCATACTGCTTCTTGTCTGTCGGTATCCTCACGGTGAAAACAGTTCCCTGTTCAACCACACTATGGCAGTCGATGCTGCCATGGTGCAGTTTGACGAGGTCGTGGGTTAACGACAGGCCTATGCCTGTGCCTGTTGTGTTTTTTCGCCTGTAGTCACCGTCGAGAAACCTGCTGTACAGGTTTTTCATCTTGTCTTTTGAAATGCCAATGCCTTCGTCTTTCACTTCCAGTATGGCTGTGCTTTTTTCCATGGTGAGCGTCACCGTTACAAGGCCATTGTCTTTGTTGTATTTTATGGCGTTTGAGACCAGATTGTAAATTATCTTGTCCATCTTGTCGGGGTCAAACCAAACGAGTCTTTGGTTGAGGCCGTTGTTGTTGACAATTAGTTTCTGTCCGCGTGCGCTTGCCATTGGCCTGATGTTATCGCATTCTTGTTCGACAAAGCCGGCCAAGTCGCCTTTGCTCACCTTCAGTTTCAACTGTCCAGCCTGCGATTTCCTGACCTCCAGTATCTGCCTCAGCAGTCGCGTGAGCCTGTTTATGTTGTTGTGTATCAGGCCATAGTCATTGCCGTACTGAGGGGCTTTTGCCTTTATTTCGTCGACAGCGGCCGAGATGACTGTTAGCGGTGTGAGCAGTTCGTGGGTAATGTTGGTAAACACCACCGACATCTGCAGTCTGTTTTTCGTCTTAAGGTGGTTCTTGTACCATTCGATGCAGGCAAACACCACTCCTGCCAATATAATAATGTATAGCGTGAAGGCCCACCACGACAGATACCACGGAGGCAATACCTTTACCTTGATTCCATATGGCAGTTGTTGCCAATGGCCGAAACTGTCAGATGCTTTCAGGTTGAATGTGTATGATCCCGGAGGCAGGTCTTTATACTGTGCGCTATGTTGTGACGCATCGCCATAGTGCCACTCTTGGTCGTAGCCTTCGAGTTTGTATGCATATCTGTTTTGTTCCTGGTTGAAATATGTGAGCAGTGAAAATTCGATAGAGAACTTGCCAACTGTTGCCGGTATGGTCAAGTTGCGTGTGAATACGGGCATGTCCGGCGATATTGTTTCCCTTAGTTTGGCCTCTACTTGCGCCAGTGGGGTGTTGTCGATTACTATGTCTGATATTATGAGCTTAGGCTGCCATTTGCCCTGATGGGCCATCAGGTTCTTTGGCGAAAACGCCATGATGCCGTTTCTGTTGCCAAATAGCAGCATCGAGTCGTGCTTGAAGCACATGTAAGGGCTGAATAGTCTGTGGCCAGCGCCGTCATTGTTGGCATATATGGCTACGTCAGGTTTCAGGTTTGAGTTGTCATTGCTGAATGACAGTTTTATCATGGCGCTGTTGTTTGTGAGCCATAGGTTGCCTTTGTTGTCTTCGTTTATAGTCAGAATGCCGTCGTTGCCTATATGGTATTCCTTGTTTTTAGGCTTAAACATGTCTTCTTTTTCATCATATAAAAACAGGCCGCTGCTTTTGGATATTGCCCACAGGCGCCCGTGCGAGTCTTGCATGCACGTGGTTGCCTCGCCCACGGCAAACCTTCCGTTTCGTGGGTGATAGTGGGCGAAATGCAGCGTCTGGGGCTGTGCAGGGGTGCCGCTAACCCTTATGATGCCCTCGTTTTCTGTGGCTATCCATATGTTTCCGCTGTTGTCTTCGGTTATGCCCCTTACGTCGCAGTTGGTGAAATCGTCATTGCCGTTTTTCATTTTGAGTATCAAGCCATCCCCTCCCGGGAGAGCAACGCTCACGGCCGAGCGTTGCCCAATCCAAATGTTACCGTTTTTCTGTATGTATAGTGTATTTACATAGTCATCTTTGATGAAGTTGGGAGCGTTAAGGTGGTTTAGAACGCGAGCTCTGTCGTCTTTGCCATACACAATGACACCATAGCTTCGGCTTGCCATCCATATATCCCCTTGAGCAGTCTTGCAGATTGAAGATATGCCGGCCTTTACCACCTGCTTGAATATACCAGCCCCGTTAAGCCCGGGTATTTCACTGTCGTAGAGGGTCTTGCCCGTCGTGCGGTTGTGCAGTGCTATGCCATACGGATTGAGGCCGAGCCATAGTTTCTTTCCATCATCGGTGTATATTGTCTCGATGTGGCTTATGTTTCTGTGGCTTTGCCGTTCCAGTTTCCATGACTCATACATCGGTGGAGTGGTATGTATTTGTATTATTCCGTCGTTCATGGTCCCGATGTAAATGTGACCGGAACCGTCTGTCGCCATGCTGTTGCAGAACTTGTACTTATCTGTATTGGTGAACTTTGTGTCGCTTTTTTCGTTGAGCATACTTATGCCGTCGCGTCCGCAGGTATATATGGTACCGGTGGCCTTGTCTTCGAGCATGTCGTGGATTATGTTGAAATTGTCGGAGTCGTTGTTGAATCGTCGCACTCTTGGCGACGAAATGTTATCAGGATGCTCAATCAGTTCTATGCCGTGCCCCCACGTGCCAATCCACAAGCGCTGCTTGCTGTCTATGAGCAGTTTGTAGGCAGAGTTCATGTCGTTTGTCTGCGGATACTGCTCAAGCTTGCTGCTTCCTTTGCGCAATCTGAACAGGCCGTTTATCCATGTCCCAACGTATATTGTTCCGTTCTTGTCTTCGGCAATCGATTTGACGCTGTAGTTCCTGGCATAAGGGTAGTCGTGGAATTGGCCGTCAGTCTTGTCGTAGCGTGTAAGGCCGCCGTCTGTGCCAATCCACACGGTTCCATTGCTTGAGGTGAAGAGGGTGTAGATGATGCGCTGAGTATTTTTAGGCAAATGTAATGTCTTGAATGTGCCTTTTCGTTTGTTCATGATAGCCAGCCCGTCGCGCGTACCTATCCATATATTGTTGTCGTGGTCTTCTGTGAGCGACATTATATAGTTGTTTGGCAATATACCGGGCGAATAAGCGTCTGACTTGTATGTGCGGAAACTGTAGCCGTCGTAAGACAGCAGGCCCGAACATGAACCTATCCACATGATGCCATCGTTGTCGAGGAACACACATCCTGCTTCGTCGGTGTCGAATGCAGATATTTGGATTGGTGTTGTTATCTGATATTTCTCACTATGCGCAATGGTTGTGACGCTGAGAAATATCGATATAATTATTGGTAATATTGACGAATTGCTCATTTTGACTGATATATATAAATGCAAAGATACTATAATTTAGCCCAATGCGAAACATTTGAGTCATTTATTTTGCAGAATGTACCTGCTTGATACAATAGACATAGTGCTATCATGTTTGTGGGGTAAGGTAGAAAGTTTGCTGCATTCTCTGTTGATTGGCGGTGGTTGCATGTATATGGGATGATGGAAGCCGTGCCGTTGTAATTTGTATGCTGTTTTAGTTGAAAACAAAGTTCATGGTGCCCCAAATAACTATTTCGTCCCCCCAATTAATGATAAGTTTCCCTCATGTGGCGTCTATCATGGTAATTTTGCGCAGCTAAAAACGAAAGCGTTGGCTATGGGGACAAACTTCAGGGCACTGACGATGCCCCTATGATGTCAATGCGCTATAAAACCAAATTCAATCTGACTGATATTATTAAGATTAAACCTCGAAACAATGAGAATTAAGTCTGTTGTTATTGTATGCTTGGTGGCCATGCTTCCATTTGCCGTGGCCGGCCAGACAATAAAACCGGGCCGGATATGGAAAGATAACCGTGGCATTCATATCAATGCCCATGGTGGTTGTGTTATAAGTCATGGCGGTAAATATTATTGGTATGGGGAGCACAAGTCGGACGACACATCATCTGCGATGGTTGGTGTGACGTGTTATTCGTCGGAGAATCTTGTAGACTGGACTTATGAAGGCGTGGCACTCCCCGTGTCTGATGAGGCCGGGCACGATATCGAGCGTGGGTGTATTCTTGAGCGCCCAAAGGTGGTTTACAACGAAGCCACCCGTCGTTTCGTCATGTGGTTCCATCTGGAATTGAAAGGCCGCGGTTATGCTGATGCTCGTTATGGAGTAGCCGTGAGCGACTCTCCTGTTGGCCCGTTTCGTTTCATTCGTTCCGGTAGGGTAAATCCAGGCTTGTGGCCTATGGATATGTCACAGGCAGACCGAGACGTGGCAGACGCGCTTGATTTGGGTAAGTATACAGAGTGGTGGACACCCGCTTGGCGCGATGCCATAGTCAAAGGCCTTTTCGTTAAGCGTGACATGAAGGCCCACGATAGGTTGCCGGCTGGGCAGATGGCCCGCGACATGACAATATATGTGGACAGTGATGGTCGGGCATACCATATTTATTCCTCAGAAGATAACCTGACAATTCAAGTGGCTGAGCTTACAGATGATTATACGGACCACACCGGAAAATATGTACGTGTGGCTCCGGGGGGTATGAATGAGGCTCCTGCCATATTTAAGAAGGATGGCAAGTATTGGATGATAACGTCGGGCTGTACAGGTTGGGATCCTAATGAAGCCCGTATGTTTTCGGCAGACAACATTTGGGGGCCATGGTTGCAACACCCTAATCCCTGCGTGGGGCCCAAAGCCGAAAAAACTTTTGGTGGGCAAGGCACCTATGTGTTGCATGTAGGCAACTCGTATATTTTCATGGCTGATGTGTGGCGACCGGAGTACCCAAGCGACGCACGGTATATTTGGTTGCCTATTGAGTTTGACAAGGGCAGCCCTGTGATTCGTTGGAAGACAGAATGGTCGCCTGGCAATATGTGAGTAAGGGGGGGGGGCATAATACATGAACAGCCTCTGACTTGATGCTTGGAAATATCGATGACTTTTCGCTAAAACTGGATAGTTATGGCGGAATTAACGATAATGCCCCCTTAAATAATGATAATTTTCCCTTGTAGGGCCTTTACTTGATAATTTTGCAAAGACAATATAAAATTTAAAAACAAATATGTATTATGTGGCGATAAACATTCTGCTGTTTCAACCTTGGCACGGTCATTAAAGACAAAGGCCTGGCATTTGGATTTTGCAGAGCATATATAAATAATGTGTACTACTGCATCATGCTTTAGCTTGGCAGCACATTGCCTGTTGCATTGGCAAGCTGGTCAGGTTTGGTGTGAATGTCACAGCCGATTGAACGGCTGTAGATGGCGCGGTACGTGATGTGACCAACTAACTTCAGAACACTAACAATATTTCATAATAACTAAAATCATGACTATGTTTATTGGAAAAAATTTACTTTTAGCGTCTTCACTTGTGTTGACGGCAGTCGGCGCAAGTGCGGAGATTGTTGACGGCGTTCGTCAGCTGCCTTCGTATCCGCAGGTGACAAAGACATCACTGCAGTTCGACAAGTCGCTCTTGCTTTTCAACAAAGCCTCAGGCTTTTTCTGTGGAGCAAACGATTGGAAAACGCGTGCCAGTGTCTCCGAACAGGGATATCGTGTTTTCGTAAGCAAGCATCTCGATTCAAAGGGAGCTTGGGACGGCAAGACAGTCATACTCAAGGACTCCGTCGAGAAAAACAATAGCGGTGCTTTGGTCAACAAGATTCTTATGGTCTGGGCTGCCGAAGACGGTGCATCATGGGTGGACTGGAACAACCAGGCTGACACATTGTGGACAATAGCCCCTGCCGGTGACTATTATCGCATATCTGTTAGCAATGAAAATCCTGTATGCAATACTGCAGGAACTTTTTATGGTACTCAGAAAGGCAATGCCGAGGAGACGAGGTTGTTCTGGAACCTGCCATTGGACAAAGTAAACGCAGATTGGTATTTTGTAGACCCGGCAGTGTTTGCCAAGGAGAAAGAAAGCTTTGACGCTGCGATAGCTGAATACAAGAAGGCATTGGAAATATTCAAGGTTGCCGAAGGACTTAAGGTACTTCTTGATGAAGCCGAGGCAAGCCACGTGGATGTGGCAGCTCAAAAGGCTGTCTACCTGAATGAAAAGGCCACAAAAGAAGAGATAGAGGCTGCTATACAGGCAGTTAAGACGGCTCTGGCTGCAGTGGAAGAGGGTAAGGTTACTGCCGACAATCCCGTAGACAAGACGTCGCTTATCACCAACCCCAGCTACGACAAGAACAACAATGACGGTTGGAGTGGCGACAAGCCAGCATTCCAGTCACATACCGATGCAGAGTTCTACCAGAAGAAATTCAATGTATACCAAAAGATAACTTCTGCGCCCAAGGGAGTGTATGCTCTAAATCTCCAGGCTTTCTATCGTTCAGGTTTCTCTAATGTGGCTTATGAGAACTATAAGTCGATGACTGGTTACGATGCCAAACTTTATGCCGTAAATGGTGCGGATACTGTGGTTGCCAATATCGTAAACCCGTTCTCTGAGGCACTTACTGAGGCAAAGGGAATGAATGAGAGCTCTGTTGAAGACGGTGGAGTGACTTATTACATACCGAACAACATGGAGACAGCAGAGGCATATTTCAAGGATGGCCTGTATAATAACACAGTGTTCTTTGCGACAGAAGATGGTTCGATGACCATCGGTATGTTTAAGAATAATTCCGACCAGCCCTCTGGCAACTGGGTGTTGTTTGACAACTGGGGCCTAAAGTATTATGGTAGCGGTGCTGATGCTTATACGTTGTGGCTCGAAGACGTGAAGAAGTCGGCAAAGGATTATTCTCAACTTCCTGACGGCATGCTCATTACCGATGGCATGGTAAGCAACTATACAAATGTGATCAGGAGCTTCGTAAAGGCATCGAACAAAGCAGAGGTATTGGACGCCATTGCCAAAATCAACGGTGAGTCGGCTAAGATTGAAGCAAATCTTGCTGCATGGAAAGAATATCAGGAGGCTTTGGTAAAAGGTAAGAAAATTGCAAACGACGAGTCGATTGTTGGACAGGACAAGAGCGACCTTGCCGATTACATCGACCTTGAAAGCGAGGACATAATCTCAGGTCTTTCTCTTACTACAGATGAAGTGAAGGCAGAGACCGCCAAAGTGCTTGCAATGATAGATGCAGCTATAAAGAATGGCATCACTCCCGGTACCGATGTTACAGACAAGTATCTTGTGAACGCAGACTTCGAAGTGAAGGACAAGGGTTGGACTGTGAAGAAAGCAAATGGCGGCAATGTTGCTTATGGTGGCACAACGACCAATAAGTGTTTCGAGGCATGGAACAATTCTAATTTCGATGTTTACCAGGAAGTTAACAGCGCTCCTGTTGGTGTCTACGAAATATCTGTACAGGGTTTCTATCGTTACATGAGAGGTGCCAATGCCTATAATGCATATCAGGAAGGAACAGCCCCCAACGACGTAGTAAACATATATGTAAATAATAGGAATGCGCATTTCAAGAGCGTGTTTGACGAAAAGGTAGAGAATGGCCAGATGTATAGCGTTACTGATGCCAATCCTCCTTTTGTTGATCCTGAAGAGGCTTACTGGTATCCCAACGACATGGCCAACTCAAGTATTGCTTTTGCCAATGGCCTTTATAAGGCTACATCTTTCGGTGTTGTTGCCAAGGCTGGCGACGTGCTTCGCATAGGTGTGAAAGGTGCTACAAACCAGCAGGGAGACAGCTGGGCCATCTGGGATGATTTCAAGATGGTGTTCAGGGGCACTGATGCAGAAGTAGTGAAGCCGCTTCTGACAGATGTCATTGCCGACCTCAAGAAGACTATCGATGAAGGCAAGACTGTAGGCAAGTCTGTTCTTGAGAATGCCAACACTGTTCTTGCAGGTTCTGAAGAGGCCGTTAATGGCTCAGACGGTAAGGCTATGTTCCAGGCTTTGTGCGATGCATTGGCAGCAAACGAGTCTATGGCCACTTCTGCTGATTTGTTTACAAAGCTAAGTCTTAAGGCTGAAGAGCTCAATGCTGCTTATCTCTCTTCAGAGGCTGCAGAAGCAACGAAGTCGGAAGCTGCAGCGCTGTTTATCGAAATCACCGATGGTATTTCTGCCGGAACGATTGAAGACGGCGATGTTGCCGGATATATGGAGAAAATAGAGGGCATGATAATCAAGTTGGCGATACCAGCCGAGGCAGCTAATGCTTCAGACGACAATCCTGTCGACATGACGCAGCTTATCAAGACCCCGACATTTGACGATGGCCTTGGAGCAAATTCAGTTGCAGGTTGGGAAGGAACAGAAGGCTATAACTTTGGCAATGATGACACACAGAAGGCTGCGCTTGCCATCGAGTTCTATTCAAAGACGTTTGACATCAACCAGACAATAAAGGGCTTGCCTAACGGTACTTACAAGGTGGCAGTGTCGGCACTCTACCGTTTTGGAAGCATAGCTGACGATTATGCTGCCTATAAGGCCGATCCGTCGGTAGCTGGCAACGCGTTTGTTTATGCAGTGACAGGAGGCGACTCGATAAAGGCACCTGTTTGCCTGCTTGCATCCGGGGCAAATGAAGACCTGGGTATTGCCGGAACAAGCAATATCAGTGGTACTGATTTGTATGTTCCTAACAGCATGGTTTCTGCTGTGGCTTATTTCACAGATCTCAAGGCTTATGCAAATGAGATAATTGTGAAGGTGACAGACGGAACTCTCAAGATAGGTCTGAAAAAGCCGGTGAAGCTTGATAACGACTGGGTTATCATGGACAACTGGACTCTGACATACTATGGCGAGAACAGTACCAAGGAGCCTACAGACGGAATAGACAACGTTAATGCTGCTGAGGCCGCCAAGGTTGAAATATTCAACATTAACGGCATCAAGGTGAACCGTTTGGCTAAGGGTGTTAACATAATAAAGACGACATCTGCTGACGGACGTATCACAGTAAAGAAAGTATATGTAAGATAAGGCATACTTTAGCCGAAATCCGATGATTGATGTGGGAGGCAGATATGCCTGTCTGCCTCCCATTTTCTAACTAACATTAATATATATCAACGCAAACCTAAAATGAAAAGATTTCTAACTCTTGGAGTACTCTGTGCAATTGCCATTCATTCATTAGCACAAGTTTGTATGACCATAGATGCGACACGGCGCGGGCCGCATATCGGGCCTTACCATAATGGATTATTCTTTGAAGAGATAAACCATGCTGGTGATGGTGGGCTTTATGCCGAATTGATAAGCAATCGTTCGTTCGAAGACGGTATGGCAAACTGGTCTGCGTATAATGGCGCTTCAATACGGCTTAAAACAAAAGGCTTGCTTAATGATTCTCAGCGCAACGCGTTGTCTATTACTGTTTTAGGGGCGTCGAAATCAAATATGAAGGGAGTTGCCAACAGCGGATTCTGGGGCATGAACATCGTTAAAGATTCAACTTACAACCTTTCACTGTGGGTGAAGGGCGATGTTGCATATTCTGGCAAGCTGATTGCGCAGTTACGTTCAAATGACGGAAAGACAATTTTAGGTACTGGTGTATTGCAGGGAACTGTCAGCAACACGTCTTGGTCGAAGCTTAATGTTGCCATCACACCAACAAAATCAGATGAAAGAGGACAGCTACTGTTGCTTACGGGCACCAATGGCCGTCTTGACATTGATGTGGTGTCAATGTTTCCATATACATGGAATAATCGTCCCAACGGGCTGCGTAGCGATTTGGCACAGTTGCTGGCTGACATGCATCCTTCATTTTTGCGCTTTCCCGGAGGTTGTTATGTAGAAGGAGAGGGTAGTTATGGTAACGCTTTCCAATGGAAAAAGACAATCGGCTCTATTGAAGCACGCCCCGGCCATTATAATAAAAACTGGGGATATTGGTCGTCTGATGGCCTGGGGTTTGATGAATACTTGCAGTTATGCGAAGATTTAGGAGCAGCCCCAATGTTTGTTGTAAACATCGGCTTGGGGCATGGATTCTCATTGTCACACGATTCTACAATGATTCTAGTCCAGGATGTACTCGATGCTATAGAGTATGCCAACGGAGACGCTACCACTTATTGGGGAGCGAAGCGGATTGCCAACGGTCATTCCGAGCCTTATGGCTTGAAGTTTGTAGAGATAGGCAATGAGAACTATTCGCCGGGCGAGAAATCGGAGTATGCAGAAAGGTATATTCTGTTTTATGAGGCTATCAAGGCAAAATACCCGGATATCGTGACCATAGGCAATGTAGAGGCATGGGGCACTGACAATCCATCATGGGGCAACAGTCATCCAGTGGAAATTGTTGACGAGCATTATTACCGCCATTTCCAATGGATGCGCAACAATTATGGCAAGTATGACAACTACCCACGATTCCCGATTGTGTACAATGGTGAATACGCAGCGAACGGAGGTGGGTATGGTAAGTATGGCAACATGAACAGTGCGCTTGGCGAGGCAATATACATGTTGGGTATGGAACGCAACAGCGACGTGTGCCAGATGGCGTCTTTCGCACCGATATTTACTCACGAGAAAGATCCGCGTTGGCCATACGACATGATTCATTTCAATGCTTCGGACTATTTTGTCACACCGTCGTATTATGTCCAAAAAATGATGAATTTGAATCTTGGCCAACAGAATCTATTGTGGACTGAGACAGGTAATGCTTTGGCTCAAGCCAGTGGTGATGTAAAGGTGGGAATTGGTTCATGGGGTACACAGGTAGCGTTTGATGATATATCCGTAAATGGTTCTGATGGTAGTCTGATGTTCTCAGACCATTTTGATGGTGGTCTCGGGGCTTGGATTGTGAACGATGGCAATTGGAATGTTTCCGATGGCACTTTTGTTCAATCTTCATCTTCAGAGAATTGCACAGCCGTTATGGACATGTCTCTGCATGGCAATTATATATATAAGGTGCGTGCAATGAAGACCGGTGGCAACGAAGGTTTCCTAATCTTGTTTAATTTCAAGGATAGTAAAAACTATGCATGGTGGAACATCGGAGGTTGGAACAACCGGAAGCATGGGGTAGAGATATGTGTTAATGGCACTAAATCGACCGTAGTAGAAAGACAAGGAAGGATAGAGAGCAACAAATGGTATGATATTGAAGTCCGTGTTAATGGTGCCGATGTTACCTGTTTGTTAGACAATGAAGTGATTCATACGTTTACCCTTAATACAGAGCGTGCCTTATATCAGAGTGTGCAAATCGATGAAGGCAATGGTGAGCTTATACTAAAGGTTGTCAACCCGCATGGCGAAAATCAGCGGCTCAATGTCAATGTGCAAAACATGAAGATATCAAGCGGAACCGTAGAGAGGCTCTCGGCTGATTCCGGGACAGATGAGAATACGATGGAGCGCCCTGATGTGATTGTTCCCACGAAAGAGCCTGTGGCCGTTGACAACGGTGAAAGTGTGGCATTGGACATTCCACCATATTCGCTGAATGTATTTCGTCTGGGTGCAGAGTCCGTTGGCGAAGAAACTCGAGTGTCGTATCCGGAGTATGAAAGAGAGGACAGGGGTATGGGGGCGTATCTTTTTGCCCATATGAACAGAAATGGAGAATACACGAGCTATGCATTGAGCAAATACGGAAACAACTGGCAAGATATGTTGGGTGGGGCAGAGGTCTTTGACACAAAGGCCAATACAGTTACCGGAGGAATGCGCGATGCATACATAACACGCATGCATGACGGTAATTTCATGTTGGCCGGTACAGACATGACGTCACGATTGGGATGGACGAGCAACCATATCATGGTACTTATGCTTTCGCCCGACCTCGTGCACTGGACGAAAAATGTAAAGATTGACCTTGAGTCGGAAGAAAACCTAAAGGCTCTTGGCGGCATTACCGCGGATGAGATGACAGCCGCCTGGGCTCCGCAAGTGATATACGACAGGGAGAGTGGAAATTATGTCATGTACTATAGCGTTGGCTTTCCTGACCGACATCGTATATATTATAGCATCATTGACAAAGATTTGAATGTACTTAGTCGCCCGGCGTTGTTGTTTGATCCAGGCTACGATGTCATAGATGCAGATATTGTTTGGAATGATGTAGACAAACACTATGTGATGCTTTATAAATGCGAGAAGACATCAGGGTTTGACAGGGCAACAGCCACACATCTTGTTCCTGCCGCCAACGAGACATCCGGAGTTTGCCAGTGGACTATTACACCTGATTTCCATTATGGTGAAAACAATCAGGCCATAGAGGCTCCGACCCAATGGCGCCAAATCGGTTCAGACAAGTGGATGTTGGCTTATATTAATTATTCCGGCAATGGATACGGATATAAGATTTGCGGCATGGACGAGCATGGATTGAATGTCGGGGCACCGGCAATGATTAATGGCAGTGTGGCCGCCCAGCACGGAAGCATACTGAAGATATCATCAGAAGAGTATGATTATCTAAAGTTATGGGAAAGGGTAAAGACGCTATTGCCTGACGCAGAGTCATATTATAAAGCTTGTAAGCACGACGCTATTGCCGATGCCATATTGAAAGCTCAAAATGCGCTAAGTAACTCTACAACGTTTGATGAGAACGTTAAGGAGATGAATGCTGCATATGATGCACTAGTAAAATGCAAGGATATATACCTGGAATATATCAAGAATATGGGTGAGGCAGGTAAGGCTGTGGATATGACGGCCTTGCTTGTCAACCCAGACTTCAGGGACGGTGCGAAAGGCTGGAATGTTTCAACCAATTTTACCCAGGCCAATGGGGCTGTTGCTGAATATTGGAATACATCATTCGATTTTTCACAGACCATAGAGAACATGCCTAAGGGGGAATATGAAGTAAGTGTGCAGAGCTTTTATCGTAACGGTTCTGTTTCGGATGCGGTATCAGCACACGTTAACGGTACCGAAAAGTCCTGCGCTGTGTTATACGCCAATGACAGCGAGGAACCAATTATGAGCATATACGATGAAAGTGTAACCCAGTATGGGTTATCACCTTATACTTATCCTGACAATGTAACAACGGCAAATGAAGCCTTCAATAAATTCGGTTTGTATACAAATGCATTGCGGCTGTCACACAACACCACAGGGCCGATAACAATAGGTATAAGGAAGATGGAACATGTTGCATCTGATTGGTGCTGCTTTGACAACTTCACCCTGAAGTATCTCGGCGAGCCTTCATCCGTGAATGGCAATATAAAAGCTAATGTGCAAAAGCATAAGCTATATACTTTAGACGGATGCGAAGTGCAAAACAAGGGCATGCATGGGAAAGTATACATCAAGGATGGACAAAAAATAATAGAATAACTAAAAACATAAAAGCATGAATTGCAAACAAATCAGGCACGGTGCCTTCGGCCCTATGATTGCCATAGGGCTAATGTTGGGAACCGCAACATTATTCCAGTCATGTGAGGATGATTTGCTCACAGGACAGCCGTCGTGGTTGGGCAACTCTATTTATGACGAGTTGGACTCTGATGGCAATTATAAAACGGTGTTAAGGCTTATTGATGACTTGGGGTTTCATGATAAGATGAGCCGTACAGGCTCTGTGACAATATTTGTTGCAGATGACGCTGCTTTTGACCAATGGTTTCAGACAAACAAATTGGGCGTGAGGTCGTACGAGCAATTGTCGACCGCACAAAAGAAACAGCTCCTCAATAAGTCGATGATAAACAATGCCTATCTCATTGAGTTAATGTCTAATGTAAGTGCCGACCCACCAGAGGCAGGAAAGGCAATGAGGCGTCCTAATTCTTCGAGTGTCTTTGATTCGATTTATGTTATGAGGCACGAAGACATGAATGGGGATATGCCGGCCTGGGCATGGTATAAGAAAAACAAAAAGGATATCATACTGTTTAAGGACGGTAGGATAATGAACAATGGCTCGGTGGCTGGATTGTCGCAGCCGATGATTCACCTATTGCCTGCGTTCATGCGTAAGCAGGCGTTTGCTGATGAAGATGTGCGTATCTTGACAAATGGCAAGGCCACGTCGGTCAACGATGCCTTTGTTGAAGGCCGAAAGGTGGTTGAGCGTGACATAACTTGCAAGAATGGTTATATACATAAGGTGGACGGAGTCATTGAGGGTTACGACAACATGGCAGAAATATTGAGGCAGCATCCGAACATGTCATTGTGGTCGCATCTCATTGACCGTTTCAGTGCGCCGTATTATGACAAGTATAAGACAGAAGAGTACAATCGTCTATACGGGCGCGATGTCGACTCCGTGTTCACCCTGCGTTATTTTGCCGATTCCAGAAAAGATGGGCTTGCCGTGACTACATATCCGTTGACATCTGGAAATCCTGTAGAGGAGAAAGTGCCGGCTACTCTTACATTTGATCCGGGGTGGAATCAATATATGTATGAGAACACCAGTGGTTATGACCTTCACTATGACGCAGGAGCAATGCTGGTGCCTAGCAACGAGGCTTTGCTAAAGTGGTGGAATGCCGATGGTAAAGTCTTGAAAGACAAGTATGGATCTTGGGATAATATACCTGAATTGGTGTTGTCAAAGTTGCTCAGGGTAAATATGCTCGGAACATTTACCGATGCCATACCTTCAAAATTCTCATCCATTGTCAACGACGCCAAGGTGTCAATGGGGGTCAAGGTCTCTGATGTAGACAGTTGTTTCATTGGTTGCAATGGCGTTGTTTACCAGACTAATCGTGTGTTCAGTCCGATGGAATACTCAAGTGTTTCGTTCCCGGCCCTTATCCATCAGGATCTCATGAGTGTAATATATTGGGCTATCGACGAACTGGAGTTCACCCCATATCTAAATTCAATGGACTCATATTACAGTCTGATGTTGCCAACAAACACGTCGATGCTTACCTATGTAGACCCATGTACATACGGTGATACCCGACAGACGCTTCTCGAGTTCTATTATGACTTAAGAGAGAAAAAAGTAAAGGCACATCGCTATTTATGTACCATTGGCGATGATGGAGAAATTGTTATTGGCCAGAAAATAGTTGAGAACGTTCCGGAAGCACAGGTGAAGAATCGTCTTAAGGATATAGTTAACCAGATGATTGTAGTAGGCAACATAGAAAACGGATATAGCTATTATAAGTCAAAGAATGGCACCATGGTAAAGGTTGCCGATGCAGGGAAACCCGGGCAGATGACCGTATCGGGTGGCTGGCAGTTGGAGCATGGCTTAAGTGTCAGGGTAGATTCCATTTATGATATGTCAACTACCGGCAATGGCAAGTCGTATAGCATTTCCAGCCAAGTGCCCATGCCTGCGTCCAAATCTGTTTATCAGACACTTCTTGAACATGAAGAGTATTCGGAGTTCTTGAAGTTGCTGGTAGGATCACAGTATCTGGACAAGGACGATATAATACTTGCAAGCAGCGTAAAGCTGGGTGACAACAAATACAGTTGCCTGAATCCCAATAGCAACAGTAACATAAGTTTGTTCGGAACATACAACTATACTGTTTATGTTCCAACGAATGAGTCAATACTCAAGCTGGTTAATGACGGGGTTCTGCCCACGTGGGATGATTACGACGAACAGTTCTTGCTGTCGGAGAATGCGCCTTCGCAAGAAGAACGCGATGCAGCCAAGGCGGCATGCACAATGATTAAGAACAGGATACTTGACTTCGTTAAATACCATATCCAGGATAATGGTGTCGCAGTGAACGGAGTGCCTGAAACAGGCGAGAATGGTGTTGCCATATTCAAAAACAACTACGAGACGATGGTGCTTAACGCGGAGACGAACCGTTACTATCCGGTTGCGGTTGACGTTTCAAACAAAGGGCTGAATATAACCGACCTGACAGGAAATGTCCGCAAAGTTGTTAAAAACACAGGCCTTTATAATAATATCTGCCGCGAGTATTGGGTGTCAGGTTCTGGCTACAACAAACTTCTGTATACTTCGGCCGATGCCGTGGTTCATCAGATAGACGGACCGTTGTTCTATAGCAATAGCCAGAAGACATTGTGGAAGAATGAAATATCGAATGCAAAATTAAGGAGGAGATAATTTTATGGAATACTATAATTGTAAAATGCAGGCACGAGAGATGCGTCGCACAACCAATAGCTTGCTTCGGGTCATACTCTCGATGCTTCTTATTGTGTTAAGCTCTCTGGCTTTCTCGCAAACAACAACTGTTCATGGAACATTATCCGACGAAATGGGGCCGTTGATGGGTGCAACCGTTTGCGAAATTGATGTGAACGGGCGTATCATTAATTCAGCAATCACCGACTTGAATGGTAATTTCACAATGTCAGTGAAGAGCGACAAGAACAAGATACGTTTCAGCTATGTAGGTCTCAAACCGCAGACAATGCCTATCAACCGTACTGTTTATAATGTGAAACTAGGCAATGCCACACAATTGAAAGAAGTTACTGTAACCTCCAAGAAAAGAGTTGGTGGCAATAACCTTGCTGTGCCCGAGCGAGAGATTTCATACGCCAGCCAGAGCATCAACATGAAGGAGTTTGAAGGTTTGTCGTTCACTTCTGTTGACGAGGCTCTGCAAGGGCGTATTGCCGGTCTCGACATCGTGGGCAATTCCGGTGACCTTGGTGCGGGCTCTACAATACGTTTGCGTGGCGCTTCGTCTCTGTCGTCTCTGACAGACTCAAACCCTCTTATCGTTATCGACGGCAACATTCGCAGCGTCGATTTGACCGGCTACGACCTGGCTTCGGCAAGCAATGAAACATTTTCTGAATTGCTGAACATAAATCCTGAAGACATCTCAGACATCAAGGTGTTGAAAGACGCTGCAGCCACAGCCGTTTACGGTAGCCAAGGTGGTAATGGCGTAATTGAGATAACTACCAAGCGTGGCGCCATGGGGGCTCCAAGAGTGTCTTATTCTTTCAAACTTACCGCAACACAGCAGCCCAAGGGTTATGAGTTGCTCAGTGGCGATGACTATACTATGATGCTCAAAGAAAGCTATTTCAATCCGACCCAGGATGATAACAGAAGCCAGAGCATCAGAGAAATCAACTACGACCCAACCTTTTCGGAGTACGAACAATATAACAATAATACCGATTGGCGCGATGCCGTAACCCAAATCGGGTGGCGTCAGAACCATTATATATCGATAACCGGAGGAGGTGAAAAAGCGCGATTCCGTATTGGTGGCGGCTATGATACAGAGAAAGGGGCTGTCATCAAGCAAGGCCTTGACCGGTTCTCTACCCGTGTCGCCTTGGACTATTATGTCAGCGAGCGCATAACCGTTTCAACTAACTTTGCGCTTACTTACACTAAGACAAAATTCAACAGCGATGGGCTTTTGGCCATTGCAATGAAGAAGATGCCCAACATGAGCATTTACGAGCAAGACCCGGTGACAGGTGAAGACACTGACCGTTTTTACGAAATGTTGCAATCTGCGTCAAGTGTGTTCGACAAGAATCAAAAGGACTTGGTAAACCCGGTGGCAAGTGCCTACTTGGCCAAGAAGACCAGGAGTACATACGACCTTGTGCCCGAACTGGTGATAAACTATCGCCTTCTTGGTACGGATGATCAGCACACACGTCTCGATTGGCGTGGTAGTGTGTTGATGAGTGTATATAATCAATACGACGATTCATTCTATCCAGCAGAACTCAAAACCGTATCGTGGAACAATGGTGTCAATACAGCTTCTTCGTCAAGCTTGAAGAGCGTGAATTTTAATACGAAGCAGACACTCACGTTTACTCCGCATTTCAACAATATGGATCACTCTCTCATCATGATGGGGCGGTTTGAGTTGAATTCGGGCACAAATAGCTCTCAGTCTAACGGAGCCAAGCTACTTCCTTCTGGTGGCATCGAAAGCCCTGACGCCGGCGGAGTGAATACGGGGCTGGCATCATCATATTCACAGTCGCGCACCATGTATTTCACTTTGTCTGCGCATTATGCATACAAAGGCAAGTATATGGCAGATTTCTCTATGCGTGCCGATGGCACCACGAAGTTTGGCCCCAACAAGCGTTGGGGGTATTTCCCGGCATTGTCGCTGCGGTGGAATATATCTGACGAAGAGTTTATGAAGCCTGCACGCAAATGGCTTTCAATGCTTTCGTTGCGTCCGAGCTGGGGACGTGTGGGAACGGCACCGAGGATTGACTACCTGTATACAAGTAAATATGCTTCGGGAAACAAATACATCGACATGCAGACTATGTACCCATTAAACATACGCCTTACCGATTTGCGTTGGCAGGAAACGTCAAGTTACAACTTGGGTGTTGATATTGGTTTGTGGGATGACAAGTTGACCATGGCCATCGAGACATACCGTTCCACAACATCAGACATCCTTCTTGAGAATTATCGCATACCGTCTAACAGCGGTTTCGTGACAGTGCCTTACCACAATAGTGGCAAGATGCGCAATGTCGGTTGGGAGTTCCACGTAAACACCAACAGGCTGATAAAATTCGGAAAGGCTATAATGGACGTAAATGCCAACTTTGGCAACAACCGCAACGAGATACTTGAAATGGACGAATATGTGCTCAAGTCGCTCAATTCAACTTTTGCCTATAAGAATGGTGAGTGGTTGCGTCGCGTTCAGCTGTTCAATCCCCAGGGAGCCATTTATGGCTTCAGGTACAAGGGTGTCTACCAATATAATTATGAGACATTCAAGGATCTCGATAAAGAGCAGCGTGCTGCCTTCCTGGCTTCCGGTAAGACAGCTCCTGTAGCCTTCAATTCAAAAGGCCAGATTATTGTTGACTCTGAAGGCAACCCATTGCGCATGCGCTACAACTATAATAATGATGGAACGGGCAAGAATTACCCATTCACCGGTGGAGATGCAATATATGAGGACATAAACCATGACGGTAATATAGATGCTCTTGACATTGTGTACCTTGGAAGCTCATTGCCCAAGCTTGTCGGAGGATTTGGCTTTACCTTGACATACAACAAATGGCGCTTCACAGCCCAGTTTGCTTACCGTGTAGGTAATATGATATTGAATATGGCCCGACTTCATGCTGAGTCTATGACTGGAAATGACAATCAGAGCCAGGCAGTGAACTACAGATGGCGCAAGGAAGGCGATGTGACGTCGATACCGAGGGCAATGTTTGGTGAGACTTCCAACTACAACACTTTGGTCAGCGACCGGTTTGTCGAGTCGGGATCTTATTTGCGCGCCAGTTATTTCCAGCTTTCCTATGCGTTGGAAAAGAAACAGCTGAAAGCTCTGGGATTAAACCGTATATCATTGTATGCCAGCGCAAACAATCCTTTTGTAATCACAAAGTACACTGGCGTCGACCCTGACATAAGCGCTTGGGGATATGACCCGGCTATAGATAACGCACAAACGCCACGTACGCGTTCATATACATTAGGTGTAACTGTTGATTTTTAAATGAAAGATGTTATGAGAATAAATAATATAATTTGGGGCGTATTCGCTGCTGGCGTTATGTCATCAGGACTTTCGTCTTGTGGCGACTTTCTGGAACTCGAGCCCTAGAACGAAATAATATTAGAGAAGTTCTGGAATGAGAAGGCCGACGTTGACGGTATCATCGCTGGCTGTTATTCCGGCATGCAGTCTGACAACCTGATGCTCCGCATGATGATATGGGGAGAGTTCAGGAGCGACAACATATCCAGAGGGCAGAACCTGGACAAGGATTTGAACATAGAGAATGTCCTCAAGGAAAACATCCTGGCAACAAACTTCTATACAACATGGGACGGCTTTTATAGTATCATCAATAGGTGCAACACGGTGATAAAATATGCTCCGGGCGTTGCAAAGAAAGACCCGAACTTTAGCGACAGTGAGCTAAAGGCCGACATTGCAGAAGTTACGGCATTGCGCGCGCTTTGCTATTTTTATTTGATACGCACGTTCCGTGACGTGCCGTATTCAACCGAGGCGTTTATAGATGACAATCAGAAGATGGATTTGCCTGCCACTAAGTTTGATGTTGTGCTCGACACCCTCATTGGCGACCTTGAGAGGGTAAAAGACGACGCTGTCGAGAAATACCCTGAGGCAAGTTCGGCGCAACGACTCTATCAGACAGGGCGCATTACCAAGATGGCCATCTATGCCATGTTGTGCGAGATGTATTTATGGAAGAAAGACTATAACAACTGCATACGTTACGCTGATCTTGTCATCGACAGGATGAAGAAGCAGGCTAAAGAAGCCAATGGCGGCATGGTCAATGATGACTATGCAAAAACCAACGGCTACCCTCTGATTCCAACCGACTATAACAGTTCAATGTCTACTTACGGATATGCCTATAACCAGATATTCGGTACCGGCAATAGTTCTGAAAGTATCTTTGAGCTGACCTTCATGCCAGATGACAACATGCCATCAAACGGAGCCGTTAGTCTTTGCTATGGCAACTCTAAGAACTCCGGCATCATGGGATACGCATCAGCATCGTCATTTATAGGCGATGATATGGAGTCTAAGAGCTTTGCCGTGTTCAACAACAAGTATGATGCGCGGGCGTATGAAAATATCATGCGTGGCAATGTTATAATTAAGTATGCGCATACGCTGTCGCAGATTAACTTTTCTTCTGGTACGGCAGAGGTTACGGTGATTGGCTTTTTCCCGGAAAACAAAGTTAAGACCAACTGGATAATATATCGCCTGTCGGACATAATGCTCCTAAAAGCCGAGGCTTTGGCTCAGTTGATAAGCAATAATGAAACCTTTACGGAACAAGACGAGCGTTACTACAACGAAGCGTTTGCTTTGGTAAATGCGGTCAACAAGCGTTCTTTGTGCCAGCCGTTAAGCCAGATTAAAGATACGCTTGTGGCTTCGGCTTACAACACGAAGGAGAAGATAGAGTTGCTCGTCATGCAGGAGCGCCAGCGTGAATTGATGTTCGAGGGAAAACGGTGGTATGACCTCGTCCGTCGTTCACTCAGGGATGGTAACACAAATTTCCTCAGCACACAGGTGCTCCAGAAATTTACCTCCAATACGTCTGCCATACAAAACAAGTTCAGGAAGCTTGATGCCATCTTTTGGCCATATAATGTAGACGAGTTGAAAGTGAACAAGAATTTGCATCAGAATCCTGCTTTCGGTAGTGGTGAGAATAATAGTTATAAGAATAATTGAGATTGGTATCAATATAAATGTAAAATGGAGAATTCTATGAAGCGGCTAAAATACATATTTGTCGGTGTTGTATGCGCACTGACCGGGATGGCTACCGTAAGTTGCTCTGACGAACCTGATGATGAGAATTTCTATACATTTACAGGTGAGATGATGAGCGACTATTTCAGGAACAGGCCGGAATACAGCGACTTTGCTTACATTGTCGACCAGGCAGGCATGACCGATTTGCTGTCGGCATACGGCCACTATACATGCTTCCTTCCTTCAAACAAGGTGGTTGAAAACTATTTGAACAAGAAGGGTTTGAATAGTGTAAAGGATCTTACCCGGGAACAGTGTGATACCATCGCACGCACGCATCTTGTCAATAACATGTATGCGACTATTGACATGAACGACGGTACGCTGAATACTGCCAACATGAACAAGAGGTACATCCAGATTACTCATACGGTAGACAAGAACGACAACTCTGTCGTACAACTCAACCGTATGTCAAACATCATTTTCGAACTGAAAGACGATTCCGTAGAAAACGGAATAATCCACCCGATAGATGTCTTGCTTGAGAATTCCAACAGTTCAATATCTGATGTTTTGAAGGCAAATGACAGGATACGCATCTTTTACGAAGGTCTTGTTGCCACCGGCCTGCGTGATACACTCATTAAGACGAAAGACGAGTCGTATGACGGTTCGAAATACGGAACATATTCATACACGTCTGATTTCTGGCGCGAGATAGCTGTCGCTCCTGAGGAGAAAAAGTATGGTTTTACGGTTTTTGTCGAGCCTGATGACTTGTATGAGAAAAAGTTCAAGGAATACGGCATTTCCACATCCAACGGCATGGTAAGGGCTCTTTATGACCTTGCATGCAAGATTTATGACCCTGTTTTTGCCGGCGACGCTGATTACAAGGCCGCCTATGGCTTTGACAAGATCACAGACAGGAATAATCCTCTCAATATGTTTATGGCCTACCACATACTCACGCGCGACGTGATAGGGTGGAACAAGCTTACTCCGATAGAGGTTCACTCCGGCATAGTGGATGGTGCCATAGGCATCAAGATAGACAAGATGAATCCTTGCGACTGGTATGAGACATTGATGCCACGCACCATGATGAAGCTGGAGCAGGCCACGGTGCGCGAATATATGGGGAATTCTGAGCGTGGGCAAAGATACATCAACCGACGTGTCGATGACAAGTTTTCCATTGATGGCAGTAAAATCCAGCCCACGGTCGAGGCCGACTATCTGCAGGATGCACCCAATGGGCGGTATTTCTATATTGACGATATCATTGCCTTCAGTAAGGACACTCAGGAGAAGGTGCTGAACGACAGGATAAGGATGGACTTTTCCACTATCTTCCCCGAAGTGATGACAATGAACATGCGTCTTAACGGTGACCCGACAAAGGATGATGAAAGTTCTAAAGCCGACCAGACTTTTAAGAACGGAAAGAATTATTGGTTCCCAAAGGGCTATCTTGACAATGTGACAATGGAAGGTAACGGAGTGCTTGTTTACCGTCGCCCTCACTGGAACTTCTGGTCGTACGAAGGTGATGAGTTCAACCTGTTTGGCGACTATGACTTTACATTCCGATTGCCTCCGGTGCCATACGAAGGTGAGTATCAGATTCGCCTGGGATTCTGTGCCCTTGATACCCGTGGCGTTGCACAGATCTACTTCGATGGTAAGCCCCAGGGCATACCTGTAGACATGCGTAAGCGCTTGTCTGACGAGACAATACTCGGCGACCAGTTCGGCACAAAGAAGTGGGCAGACATGACAGATGAGGAGAAGGCTGAAGACCAGAAGATGCTTAAAAACCTCGGTTATTATCGTGGTGCCTACGGTGGCTACCATTCAAGCGGTTCCACAATCAACGAGTTTGTAGACAACCCGCGTACATACAGGCTCGTGCTTTGCACTGTGCACATCAACCCGAAGAAAGACCATTATATCCGCGTACGTTGCACATCGTCGAGCAAGCTTGGTAACAACAACGAGTTTATGATGGACTACTTGGAGATTGTTCCCAAAAGTGTTTATGGGATATCGTCGAGTGGTGCAATGGAGACAGATCTGTAATTGATTGAAAATTAAAAAAGTTATGGCAAGATATAATATAACAAACAAAAGGTTGTTGGGAACTGTTGCGGTGGCCTTGAGCATTGTGGCATGTACTGATAATTGGGATGAGCACTATAACATGGGTTCTCCTTATGACGGAAACTTGTGGGAAGCAGTTTCATCCAATCCCAATCTGACAAATTTCGCACGCGTCATCGAAGCATGCGGGTATGATTCGTCATTGGTAAGTTCTCAGATGTTTACAGTGTTTGCTCCGACAAACGATTATTTCACTGCAGAGGATGCAAATGCTCTGATATCGGCATACAATGAGCAGAAAGCCAAGCATGTGAAAGACAACGACAACATGACAATAAAGGAGTTTGTCCAAAATCACATCGCCCTTTACAACTATTCCGTATCCAGCTTGAGCAACGACTCAATAGTTATGATGAACGGCAAGTATTTGCCTCTGACTTCCAGTTTTATAGGTGGGTCACAGATGTCGTCAAGCAAAACAGTTGGCAACGGTATCCTGTACACGGTCGACGGTCGGCTGCAATATTCCCCGAATGTGTTTGAATATCTTGAAAAAGATGCAGACCTTGATTCGGTTGCGCGCTTCCTTTATTCTTTCAATAAGTATGAGTTCCTGCCGGCATTGAGCGTGCCCGGCGATATCGTTGACGGCAAGACCCAGTATCTTGATTCCGTTACGACATTGACTAATGAAATTTTTGTAGAGTTGGAAGCCCGTCTCAGTTCTGAGGACAGCACATATTGGATGGTTGTTCCTACCAATGATGTGTGGAGCGCTTTGGTGCCAGAATACGAGAAATATTTCCAGTACGACAAGTCTGTTAACAAGCGTGACTCGTTGCAGTTTGTCAATGCTCGCATGGCCTTGCTCCGTGGAACGATATTCAGTCGTACCAACAACAGTGACCAGTCGGTCAAGGACTCTGCCATGTCTACAAATGCCGTACCGTATGTGCTGCGTCGTTTCTTTTATGGCTCAAGTTCAGACAAGTATTACCAATATGAACGTCCGTTCGAGCCGGGTGGTGTCTTTTATGGGTCACCGTCAGACAAATGTAGTAATGGCCTCATATATAAGGCCGGTGATTGGCATATAGACAAGACACAGACATTCTTCCAGACTATACGTGCCGAAGGAGAAAACAATGAGCGCCTCGACTCCGTTGACCAGGCTTCGACAAATGCTCCGTTGGCCATCTACAAGGTGTCGCCAAGTAATAAGTTTTATGATAAGATTTCCGGCAAATCCTATTCAGAGATATCTCCTGCCAGTGGCGCTGCAACTAACATAAAGGCTGTGTTCAACATACCTGGTGTTTTGTCAAACATCGGCTACGATATTTATGTCGTAACAGTTCCGGCTTTGGCCGGCGACACATTGGCTTCTGCAGCTGATCGCCTGCCTACCAAGTTCAGGGTCAGGATGGCTTATAACGACGAGAACGGGAAGCAGCCAGCAAAGGAGTCTAACTGGACTTTGCTTAAGCAGGCGTTGCAGACAACTCCCGATGCTGTAGATACGTTCCTGGTGGCAGAGAATGTCAAGGTGCCATATTGTTCATGGGGTAACAACATGCAGCCGCAGGTTAAGATTATCTTCGATACGCGTGTAAGCAACGCTGATGTGAGGAATGGCGTATTCAACCGTATCCTCCGCATTGACTGCATTGTTTTCAAGCCACATGATGAAGAATAAAACTTATTAACATAACTATAAAGTGACATCAAAATGAAGCTCAATAATATCAGATATAATAAAACACGTTATTGTGTTCCGGCTGGGGCATTAATGCTATGCATGGGGATGTTGGTGTATGCTCCTAATGTGTTGGCCCAGACCGACGAACCAGATGTTGTCTTGAAGAAATCCGATACCCCAAAGCAACGGCAGTATACTCTGCGTGCTGTCGAGGGGCGTGTTACAGATGCCGATGGCAATCCTGTGTTTGGTGCAATGGTTAAGGCCATGAATGTCGAGGGCTACAGTACGCTTACAGAGGAGGATGGTACTTACAAGCTTTATGTCCCGGTGTTTTCCAGTTCGTTGATTGTTTCAGAGCCGAAACACAATCCTGTGGTCATCGGGTTGCTTAAGGGCGAGAGGCAATATGATGCAGTAATGCATTCAATGTCATTCACTGCCGACTACAGCGACGAACAGAATGAGTTTGGCGGCAAGAGCGCAACATCGTTCAACTATACGTCTGCCCTGAATGTAAAGGAGGAGATACAAAAGCAGTTGGGCGGAATGGCATATACCAAAATGCGTAACGGCACACCCGGCATAGGTGGCGACATCTTTATCAACGGCATTAATTCGTTGAATGTCAATGCCCAGCCTCTTGTCGTTGTCGATGGCGTTGTGCTCGACCAGCAGTATGGCCGAACGATGATTCATGACGGGTTTACCAACGACATCCTTTCAAACATAAGCCCGGCAGACATTGCCAAGGTTACAGTGCTTCGCAACGGGACGGCGCTATATGGCGCAAAAGGTGCCAACGGTGTCATACTGATAGAGACACATCGATGCAGAAGCCTGGCAACACGTATCTCTGCCACCCTCTCGGCTGGCGTGACCACCATGCCCAAGTTCATCGACATGATGGATGCCGAGCAGTACAGGGGGTATGCCTCGGAGATGCTTAAGACCACGTTGTCGAAAAACAGGGAGTTCAAGTTCCTTAACAATGACCCAGGCTATTATTATTACAACCAGTACCATAACAAGACCGACTGGAAAGACAAGATATACCGCACGGCCATATCTCAGAGCTACGGCATAACTGTCGAAGGCGGTGACAATGTTGCCACATATAATCTGTCGGTCGGATATACCAAGGCGAACAGCACCATGGAGTATAACGACATGTCGCGCCTTAACGTTCGGTTCAATACAGACATCAACCTGCTCAAGAATCTGTCTGTGAGGTTTGATGCTTCATTTGCCGACATCACACGCGACATAAGGGACGATGGCGCTCCTTCCGGTTATAGCGAAGGCACCCCAACGTCGCCTGCGTTCCTGGCCTATGCCAAGGCGCCGTTCCTCAGCCCCTACGCCTTCGGCCGTGGTGTCATATCCGATTCGCATCTCGATATTGTTCCCGAGAGCTACTTGGACGAGGCATTGGCCAACTATCCTGATTACAACTGGAAACTTGCCAATCCCGTAGCCTTGAATGAGTATGCAGAGGCTTCAAACAAGAACCGCTTTGAAAATTCGCTGTTAAACATATCAGTATGGCCCGAATACCGTTTTTCGCCCAATCTGTCGATAAGCGAGCACTTTAGCTATACATTGGTAAACACCAATGAGAAATACTATATTCCTATCAATGGTGTGCCCTCATACTACGTTGCCGCCGTCAACGGCTTCAGGACCAATGAGGTGCGTTCGCTTTTCTCAAAGCAAAACTCGGTCATGAGCGACACTCGCTTGTCTTGGCATAATAGGTACGACGCCCACAACGTAGAGTTGTTTGGTGGTGCCCGCATTTTGTGGGAGTCGTATTTGCTCAACAATCAGTTGGGATACAACACCGGCAGCGACAAAACTCCTTTCATGAGTTCCAGCCTTATGAATGCCAGTTCGTTTGGAACTAAAGACAATTGGAACTCCCTGGCCTGGTATCTGCAGGCAAACTATGATTATATGGGCAGGTATTTCCTGCAGGGCAATGTCACCATCGAAGGTTCGTCTCGTTTCGGAAGCGAGGCTTCCGGTTTAGACCTGTTCGGTGCCAGATGGGGTGTGTTCCCGTCGGTGCAGGCATCGTGGGTGGTGACCAACGAGCCTTGGATGGCCAAATCCTCGGTGTTCGACTATTTGCGCCTGTCGGCAGGTTACGATGTCAGCGGTAACGACGACATCGACTACTATGCCGCGCGCAGCTACCTGAGGTCAAAACTGTTCCTCCATGCCCTGTCGGGCTTGTCTATCGATGGTATTGGCAATACGCAGATAAAGTGGGAGACCACGCGCCGCGTCAATATTGGACTCGATGCAAAAATGCTCAGCAACCGTCTGTCGTTGTCGTTCAACCTGTATAAGAGCTGGACGAGCGACCTGCTGACCATGCAGAGCATCGGTTTCTTGTCCGGCCTCGACTCCAACTGGTCTAATGGCGGAAAGCTTGAGAATGTAGGGCTTGATGTAGCAGCAATGGTCAAGGTCATCTCAAATTGCAATTGGCAGTGGGAAGTAGGCGCCAGCATGGGGCACTATAAGAACAAGCTGACCGAGTTGCCAGACAACAAGACATACATTGACAACGAGATGTATGGTGCAGTAATACGTTCGGAGGTTGGTTCGCCCGTCAATATGTTCTACGGCTACAAGACCGAGGGCGTGTATTCAACGTCAGAGCAGGCAAAGGCAGCCGGATTGTATGTTCTTGACGCCAATGGTGTGACTAAGCATTATTTCGGTGCCGGCGACATGATTTTCGTCGACAGGGATGGAAACCACGAGATAAATGGGAACGACCGTTTCATTATCGGCGACCCCAATCCGGATATTTTCGGCAATATTTCCACATCATTGTCATATAAGAACATCAGGCTTGATGTTTGTTTCAATTACAGTCTGGGCAATGACGTTTACAACTATATGCGTTCGCAGTTGGAGGCAGGCAGCCGTTTCATTAACCAGACCACCAACCTGCTTGGCAGGTGGCAGTCAGAAGGCCAGGTGACAAGCGTGCCGAAGGTTGTGTTCCAGGATCCTATGGGCAACTCGCGTTTCAGTGACCGTTGGATTGAAGACGGTTCGTATCTTCGTTTGAAAACAGTGACCTTGAGCTATCGCCTGCCAATTAGCTCGCAGTACATACAAGGCCTCGAGTGTTGGATACAGGGCAACAACCTTTTGACGTTGAGCAAGTACCTCGGTTCCGACCCGGAGTTCTCTGCCACGACATCTGTCATAGGGCAGGGCATAGACTGTGGCCAGCTGCCGCAAAGCGCCTCGTTTGTTGCCGGTGTGAGAATCAATTTGTAAAACATAATAATAAACGAAAATATGAAAACGAAATATCTGCTGTTTGGCGGGCTTGTTGCCGCATCGTCTCTGTTGTCGGCATGTAGTGATTTCTTCGACCAAGATTCCGACCACGTGATTTTTGCCGATGATTATAAGTTAAACCAGTCGTCGGATACCATCTACTCACTTACCGGAATAATGTCAAAGATGCAGGCTTTGGGCGACCGCACCGTCCTTCTTGGTGAGGTCCGGGGTGATTTGGTCGACGTTACAAATTCTGCAAACGCCGATTTGCGAGAGTTGGCACAGTTTGACGTAAGCGACGGAAACAGGTATAACAGCCCCAAGGACTATTATGCTGTGATCAACAACTGCAACCTCTACTTATCCAAGGCTGATACGGCTGTTAGGAACAGTGCCAACAAGTCGTTGTTCATCAAGGAGTATGCAGCAGTAAAAGCCTATAGGGCATGGACATATCTGCAGCTTGCGTTGAATTATGGAAAGGTGCCATTTTATACCAAGCCAATAACGACGAAAGAGCAGGCCGAGGCAAAATACCCGGAAAAGGATATCGTTGATTTGTGCAATACACTTGTTGCCGACATCGCTCCGCTGGCCGATGTCGAGATACCCGGGTTAGGCAATATCGGTATTACCGACAGCCGTATGCTGTACTTCCCGATATATGTGTTGTTGGGCGACCTTAATCTGTGGGCCGGAAATTACAAGGATGCAGCCATGGCTTATTATAAGTACATCACCACCGCCAACGGTAGCAATTCGTATTTCCCCATCACCTCACGCAGTGTGATGTGGACCGGCCCGGAGTGGGTATCTATCGGTGACAATTGGAGCAACATGTTCAACTCGGAGATTTTTACCAACGACCGTGAGATAATTACGATGATAGCCGGCGACTCCATACCTTCTGAAGGCAACTACAGTCAGTTGCGCAATATATACAACAGCAGTGCAGACAATGATTACAAGGTCAGCCTTGTTCCATCTGAGTCATTGAAGGAGTTGTCTCAGCGTCAGGTTTGGTGTTACTTGGCAAACAACGGACGTGATACGGTGTATGCTCCTTCAAACCTCACGAGAAATCGTGCCGGCGACTTGAGGCTTGTTTCCTGCTGGAGGTCATATCAGTCGGTTTATGAGGGCAACACTGTGACGAGGCAGGTCGTCAGTAAGTTCCTTACCAGAAACATCCACGTTTACCGTCGGGCTACTGTTTACCTGCGTCTTGCCGAGGCGTTGAATCGTGCCGGCTACCCGCATTTTGCCTACGAGATATTGTCGGAGGGGGTTAACAACAAAGTGATTGAGCGAGATGTGCTGCCGTATTGCAAGACCCCGGCAGACTCGGCTTTCGTCAAGTCTTTCAATTTCCCGTACAGCTCCAATTCGGGCTACATAGTGCTTGATGCCGGGGCGGAACATTCGTACAATACCATTGGATTGCATTCGCGTGGTTGCGGCCTGAGCCAGTACAACAAGTACTATCTTATGCCCGACGATTCCACCCTCAGCGAAAAGGAGCGTTTGGACTATCAGATACGCAAGGTAGAGGACATGATTGTCGACGAAGGTGCCTTGGAGTTTGCCTTTGAGGGCGTTCGTTATTACGATTTGTTGCGTGTGGCCCTCAGGCGCAATGACCCAAGCTATCTCGCTGACCGTATTTACGCCCGCAGGGGGTCAGAGCGCATAAGCGAGGTCAAGTCGGAAATAAAGGCAGACCTTACCGACAGGGCTAATTGGTTCTTGTCGTGGAATGGTAAGTTGGGTGTTAAGTGACGCTTGTCTAATAAACATAATGAATTCACTATGCGAATGAATATGTCATATAGATGGGCAATACTATCCCTGGGCCTTCTTGCCGTTTCGGTTGCCGAGTCGGCCAATAAGGTGGTGACTGTTGGCCAAGTCACCTCGGATGTTGTTATTGCCGATGATGTTGATTATCACATAACAGACAATACACCGTTTTCCATGACGGGCAGCATCAATATAACGGCCGTTGACCATGCCGTGGTTGTGTTTGACAATGTAAAGCCGTCAAGGCTGCTTGCCCTTCTGCCTCATGTCAGAATCAACGGCCAGGAAGCCGTCAACAACAAGACATGCCAGGTAAAGATATACAACCAGGGGGCCATGATACTGCCATACGGCAGCGACATCAGGCCGCTCACTGTTTACAGCGGCCAGAATTTCACGGGCGAGGCGGTCAATGACTTCGGGCTCGAGAGCAGCGGTGGCTTCATGAACACGCTCAGCGACGGCAAGCTTAACAACAAGATACGCAGCTTCAAGTTGAAAAGGGGCTATATGGTAACTTTTTCAACCCGTGCGGGTGGTTATGGCTACAGCCGTTGCTTCATAGCCGACACCGAAGACTTGGAACTGGCTGAAATGCCCGCAATACTCGACCGCAGCATATCGTCATACCGTATATTCAAATGGAATGACGCCAGCAAGAAGGGTTTGGCCAACGATACGCGTTCTGGTTCGAATGATGCCTTGAACACAACATGGTGCTATTCGTTTGGACTGGGAGAAGACACGGGCATCGACCGTGAGTGTGTGGCCCACCATATTTATGAGGGCTGGCCGTCGGTGGCCGATTGCGGAAGAAACGGATATACAACTTCGGCGCCTACGATGAAGACGAACAACGAGCCGGGCAACAAGGCCGACGACCATCCGCAGAGCGTGGCAGAGGTGCTGGCAAACTGGGAGCGCCTCATGGCCACCGGTTTGCGGTTGTGCTCGCCGTCGTCTCATGACGGCAGCTTGAATTGGCTGAAAGAGTTTATTGACTCCGTTGATGCAAGGGGGTGGCGTTGCGATGTGCTTGACGTGCATTCCTATTGGCCGTCAGGCAGTTTCTACGGTCTGCAGTCGTGGTATAACAACTATGGCCGTCCGTTGTGGATATCCGAATGGTGCTGGGGCGCTTCGTGGAATCGCAACGGAGCTTTCAACCCTTCGCTTAGCGACGATGAGGCCAGGAGGCAGAATGCCGACAAGGTGAAAGAGCTGACCGAACTGATGAATGGTTACGGATATGTAGAGCGTTTCTCATACTGGAATTCAGAGGCCGACAGGTCGAAACTGTATGTCAATGGCGTGTTGACCGGTGCCGGCAAAAACTATGCAGCCTTGCCCGGAGTGATTGGATATAACAAGCGTTATGAGTTCATTCCGAAGCTGCCAAAGTCGAAGGGGGCACCGTCGGACCTTTCGTGCCGCTTCAGCGCTGCCGACGGGGTGGCCGTGCTCAGTTGGCACGAGCCTAATGGCGAATACAACAAGAGCATGTTTGTGGAGCGCCGTAAGAAGGGCGCCGCCTGGGAACCATTGGCGGAGGTCGAGCTGAAAGAAGGCGAAGCCGACTACCGTCTGGAAGATACCGGGGCGTTCGATGGTGCAGAGTATCGCATACATGTGGTTTATGCCGATGGCAAGGATTATTTCACGGCCAAGTCGGCAACGGCTGTTCCAGACAGGCTGGTAGCCGGCGATGCGCTTGTCATAGGCGGGAAAACCTACTACATAGGAGGCAACTTGTTGCCAAACGGCAATTTTGACTTCGGCACATACGGGTGGGCCAATGGCGAAGGCAGGCAGCTGTCGTGGCCCGACTTCGAGGTCATGGGCAAGGGCGGATACGACGGCGGCACATATCTGCAGGCATATTCACACCATTCGCCTGACAAGGCCGGTGCCGTCAAGACCGTTGTCGACTTGGAGAAAGGGGGCGACTATTACTTTAGCGTAGCCTCTTATTTCAACGGCATGTCGGTAAACAAGTTGAGCATGACGCGCGATGGTGCCACCGAAGACTCTACCGTGGTTGGAATACCCAACAACGTGGTGTGGTCGAAATACGCAACAGCATTCAATGCGGGTACTTACGGCAAGGCCATTGTATCACTCGCATATTTAAGGTCGTGCGCCCAGTTTGATCAATTCATGGTTTCGCGGCTGTTTGCTTCGAAGGATGCAGCCATTGCCGACGGGTTGAAGGCCGAGACAAACAGGGCCCGCATGCTGATAGACTTCAACAAAACGTTGCCAAACCTTAACGCCGGCGTCAGTTCGGTGTTGGAGCGTACCGAAACAACCGAGGCCCATTTGAGGGCGTTGGCTGCCGTTGTCGACAACACCATAAGGGCCATCCAAGGCAAGCGCAAGGCCGACTCGCTGGCTGTCTTGGCCGACGCTGCCATCAGCGAAGGGTTTGACGGCAGTGAAAGCCTTGAGGCGTCGATGGCTGTGCTGAAGGAGACATCGTCGGCAGAGACATATCTGAGCGAGGTGGAAAATATGGAAGG
>OGYL01000227.1_pt1 | contig 41833 bp, 36 predicted proteins | sample 1576541 | NCBI WGS metagenome assembly OGYL01 (sample SAMEA3541551, study PRJEB24748) | human gut metagenome | biome: human gut; feature: human-associated habitat; material: faeces | place: China | collected 2012 | reverse complement strand
GACAAACTTTTCAAAGAACTCATTTTATTTACCGCCAAAGCCGCTTAGGCTTGGCTAATTTTTAACGAACTATTGTTATAAAACTATCGGTGAATAATTTATCAGGATCATCATACCTTACTAATTGGAAAGTGTCATAATCAATGAACTGTGTATTCCTTAATTCTTCATACACTTCGCTCGGTGCAGTGTAGCACAGAGTCAATTTATCTATATTCATTTTTGCCTTAATTCCTTTCATAGTTGCCTCCTTTCTTATTATTATAATAACGTTTCATTGCCATTGAAATATTAAATTTATGCTTATCTGATTTTTTCACTCCACGCATTGAGATACTAATTTTATTTTTAATTGATTCCGACAATTTCCTACCCAACAATGCCTGAGATATTTTCTTTTTTATATTTTCATCCATATATAAACCTACTTACCAATAAATACAAGTAAGTAGATTATTTTAAAAAAATTCCTACTAAAAAACGTTCGTCAAACCGTTTGTAACCAATATAGGCCACCCTTATGTGTTCCACAGTTGAGTGCAGGGTTCTATTCAAATATACAACTTTTAAATCTAAATCAAAAGCTCAAAAATAAGCTGATTTTAATAGACAAAAAATAAACTAATATTTAGTACAACACATTACATATCAACCAAATAGAAATTTTACAATAATATAAGTCACAGAAAGTTTAATATAGATTAACTATTTTCTATTGTATATACAATAGGCGTCTTTATTTTTTCAATGAAAAACGATCAAAAGCAAGTAAGTCTATACTTAATATGGACAATTATCAGCATTATTCCATCTACTTGAAATACGTCCTCATCATCTTCGCATTTTCTTCCTTTGTCACTTTAATATACTTGAGAAAGTTAACTTCCGTAGTATGCCCTGTTAATTGCATGATTGATAAGGTTGGTGCTCCCTTAAGATACAGGTTGGTTGCAAATGAGCGTCGTGCTGTATGATTCATAACCAGCTGATACTTAGGATATTTTTTGCATAAAATTTGTCCACCCCTATTCTCCTTGATCGTTACAGCCTCATCTATTCCCGCTAATTGAGCTAAATGTTGCAGATGCGCTATACTCTTACTTTTGTCAGGTATCTTTGGAAATTTCCCCTGATATTTTAAATATATTTGCTTGACGTAATCATGAAGGGGGATTACTACCTTCTGCTTGGTCTTCTGTGCTATTATAGTTAACGTATTATTATCCCAATTAATATTAGCCTCATTAAGACTATTCAAATCACTCAATCTTAAACCAGTCCAACACCCAACAACAAACAGATCTCTTGTTATTTCACAGTGACTCTTCGAATCTATGAACCCCTGACTCATTAACAAAGGAATGTCAAGTCTATATAATCTGTCAATCTCATCTTCTGTTAAATATATATTATCCACGTTTTCAGCTTTAGTCTTATAACTTCTAAATGACAAATCTGTAATTAATCCCTGTCGTACAGCTTCATTTAACCAGACTTTCAGAACGTTAAATGAGGTAGGAATAGTATTACTCTTATAGTTTCTTTTGATGTAAGCCCAATTCTCAAATCGCTTTGGGAAATAATTGTCAAATACGGAAAAATCATTCTTAATGCACTGATCCTTAAAAAAATCACAAAATCGCTTATAGACACACTTATGGTGTCCTATCGTCCGAGGGCTTGTATATGTATTAGTAACAGACACTATACGCTGAGGCATGTTCTCAATATATCCTTTAAAGAACTCTAACGGTGTAGTTTGCTTTTTCTTAATTTCCTCTTGCTCTTTGCCGCTCAATTTCTCAATAGCACATGTGATTAAATGCTTGATAAATTCTTTTGAGCCACAATATCCTTCATGGAATATAAAATTATTATTAATCGAAAAATCATGTTCTAAATCCTCTTGTAATTTAGAGAGAAACTTATTAATACGTTTATTATACCGATTTATTCGCTCAGAAAACTCTGATGAAATGATACATCTCTGTTCCCTAACATTCCAACATTTTACCAAGATTTTCTTTCCAATGCTTACCTTAACCCTTTCTTTCTTAAACATTGTAATGACATACAATAACTGTTCGCTCTCAGGATCTCTTGTTGATTTCAAATTAAAATTAAAATTCTGCGCTTTCATTTTTTCTTTTTTGCCAAAAATGCAACTTAGAAAGCAAATTTCAAAACTGAAAGGGGACAGTATTAGGGGGCAATCTCAAAAAAGTGTATAAAAAAGGCTACTATCACGGTCTTAGATACTTAACCATGATAGCAGCCTAATCTATTGATTTTAAATTATCTGATATTTACTTTTGCTCGTAGAATGGACAAAGTCAATTACTCCCACTCGATTGTTGCAGGTGGTTTTGAGCTGATGTCATACACTACGCGGTTGACACCTTTTACTTTATTGATGATCTCGTTTGAAACCTTGGCCAGGAATTCGTATGGCAAATGAGCCCAGTCTGCTGTCATAGCATCCGACGAAGTAACTGCTCGCAAGGCAACTGTATTTTCATACGTACGTTCGTCACCCATCACACCAACCGACTGGATAGGCAACAAGATTGCTCCTGCCTGCCAGATCTTGTCATACAAGCCCCATTCACGCATCAATGACATATAAATATCATCTGCCTCTTGCAGGATGCGTACTTTCTCAGGTGTAATATCACCCAAAATACGAATACCTAAACCAGGACCTGGGAACGGATGACGCTTGATCAGATGTTCCTGCATACCCAGTTCGATACCAACCCGGCGAACCTCATCCTTAAACAACAGGCGCAAAGGTTCTACCAGTTTCAGGTTCATCTTTGCAGGCAGACCACCTACATTATGATGACTCTTGATTGTTGTTCCGGTAATTGATAAAGATTCGATCACATCCGGATAGATGGTTCCTTGTCCCAACCATTTAATATCCTTCAGCTTGTGTGCTTCTTCATCAAACACATCGATGAAACCTTTACCGATTATCTTACGTTTCTTTTCCGGCTCAGTTACACCAGCCAGCTCACGATAGAATTTGTCCTTTGCATTGACACCGATCACGTTCAATCCCAGATGTTCATAATCGCGCAATACGTTTTCGAATTCATTCTTTCGCAGCAAACCATGATCGACAAAGATACAAGTCAGGTTTTTACCGATCGCCTTATTCAGCAGAACAGCAGTCACCGACGAATCAACACCTCCGGATAAAGCCAGAATCACTTTGTCGTCACCCAGCTTTTCTTTCAGTTCGACAACTGTCGACTCAATGAAAGAAGCAGGAGTCCAATCCTTGGCGCAACCACAGATATTCAAGAAATTGTCGAGTAACTTGGTTCCGTCAGTCGAATGGAATACTTCCGGGTGGAATTGTACGCCCCATGTATTTTCACCCTCAATATGATAAGCCGCATTCTGCACATCATTTGTGCTAGCTATGATCTTGAAGTTGTCTGGCAACTGTGTGATCGTATCACCATGCGACATCCAAATTTGTGAACCCGACTGAATACCTTTAAATAAAGGATCATTTTCATCAATAGAAGTCAAGTTGGCCCGGCCATACTCGCGCGAGTTGGCTGGTTCTACTTTTCCGCCGGATGAATAGGCAATAAATTGTGCACCATAGCAAATACCCAGCACCGGATATTTACCACGAATCTGACTCAGATCAATTTTAAAGGCACTTTCATCATAAACAGAATAAGGACTTCCGGAGAGGATCACACCTTTTACATCTGTTGCATCATGCGGAAACTTGTTGTAGGGAACGATTTCGCAGTACATATTCAACTCTCTGACGCGCCGGCCTATGAGCTGCGTAGTCTGCGAACCGAAATCAAGAATGATAAGTCTTTCGTGCATGCGATTATCTTTATTAGAATATTTGTGCAAAGGTAATAAAATATTGCCTGATTCTACAGGACCCCGGCCGATTTCTTCCGTCAGCCAACGGAAAAAGAATATAGTATAATTAATTCGGAAGAAATTATCGTTCCGGTTCTGGCTTTTCCAACTACTTTTGCAACCAGGATATTAACTAAACAATCGAAGGATCATGATACAGATTAAACCTTTTTTACTGGCTGGAATTTCCGGTTTGTTTTCGGTGTTCTCACTGACGGCACAATCGTCGCCCGAAGAAGTTCATGTACTGCAGAAACAAATTCTGAATGAAGGCTTAATGACGCAAGTGGAGCAGATGGCTCGCCAAGTTGCATCCGGCGGATTTAATGCCGGCGACGGATATGGCGAAGTCTGGATACGCGACTATAATACTTTTATCGAACTGGCCATGGAAGTCATGCCCGACGAAGCCATCCGTTCCAATCTGAATACGTTCTTTCACTTCCAGGGGAAAACCGGGGATATTGTAGATGGTTTCCTGGATATCAAGAAAGCGGAAATAGGAAAAGAAGGTGGATATAAATATCGCCTGTCGGAAACGGAACCTCGCTTTGCGGCACACAAGAACACCGTGGAAACGGATCAGGAGGCTTCGTTGATCCAGGCTATTTATAAATATGTAAAGCGGAGCGGCAACACGGCCTATCTGCAGACGAAGATTGAAGGTAAAACGGTCCTCGAACGGATGGAATGGGCGTTGGAATATCTCCTCAACGAGAAGTATAACAAGCAATACGGATTGTTGATCGGTGCGACAACAGCCGACTGGGGCGATGTGCAGCCAGAACATCCGTGGGGCGTCGAGATCGACAAGGATACCCATTTTTCCATCGATATTTATGACAACGCCATGATGATCTTGGCACTGAACAATTACCTGGAACTGGAAAGCAATACAGCCAAACAACAGAAGTGGACACAGGTGCGCGACGAGTTGAAGAAGAATATCCGCACACACTTGTGGGACGAAAAGAACCGCAAGTTCATTCCGCATATCTATCTTGACGGCTCTCCTTTCCCGGACAGTTTCGATGAGAATCAGATCTATTATCATGGCGGAACCACTATTGCCATCCTGGCTGGCCTGCTCTCGAAAGAGGAAATCAAAGAAGCCAACCAGAAGATGCTGGAAAATATGAAGGCTGCGCATGCACAGACCATTGGTCTGACGATGTATCCGACTTATCCGGCCGGCTCATTCAAGAATGTAGGCATGTATCCATATGGCTATCAGAACGGAGGCGACTGGACCTGGTTTGGCGGACGAATGATCCAGGCACTGATAGAGAATGGTTTTATCCGGGAAGCTTATGCTGAAATCTTACCAATGTTGCGACGCATTGTCAGCAACCAAGGTTTCTATGAATGGTACACGCCGGGTGGCGAACCTAAAGGTTCCGGCACATTCCGGGGCGAGGCAGGTGTCTTGTTTACTGCCATGAACATGTTGAAAGAGTGGGCAGAGAACCAACAGGTGCAGTCTTTAGACCAGGCGAAAGGCAGTATAGTTCTATTCACGTTCGGGCAATCGAATTCGGCTAATCACGGACAGGGTTTGTATCAGCCTGCCAAGACGGTCTATAATTACTACGACGGCAAATTATACCGGGCTGCCGATCCGCTGATCGGGGCGACAGGCGAAGGTGGCAGTGTTTGGACCCGACTGGGCGACAAGCTGATCGAAGCCGGAATGACGGAAAAGGTGACAATCGTCCCGATTGGTGTGGGCGGTGTCCGCATCGGAGCGTGGGCTAAAGGTGGCGAATTGCACGAACTGCTGATCCGTACCGTTGAACAAATGAAGAAAGACCAGATCGAACCGGATTATATCCTGTGGCACCAGGGCGAGACCGACAATATCCTGAATACGCCGAAAGCTGATTATATCCGCATGTTCGAGACAATCCGCGAAGTGTTCCGTTCACGAGGCATCAAGGCGCCGATCGTTATCGCACAGGCCAGCTATCATCCGAATTGCCTGGAAGAAGACAACGGCAACAGCGCCGAAATCCGGGCGGCACAAAAGGCATTGGCCGACCAGTATCCGGATATTTACTTAGGACCTGACACCGACCAGTTGAATCAGCTTTGGCAACGGGCCGATGGCATCCATTTCTCTACCAAAGGGCAGGATCTGCATGCAGCCATGTGGCTGGAAAGCCTGAAGCAAGTGAAATAAGAAGGATTTGATTCCCCTGACTGAAAAGGAGATATCTTCGAAGAGAAAGGTATCTCCTTTTTCATTTTAAGTCCCGACGCTGACGATTGAATCAGCATTTATGGTAAATTTGCCGAAAAAAGAAAAGATGATGATGGAACTATCAAATAAATGGGTGGATACACTGCATGCCTGGGGCATTCATGGCATCATGCTGCAAATAGTAACAATGGCAGCGATCCTGGTGATTGCGTTTATACTCGATTATGTCTGTCGCCGGGGAATTATCCCGATGATCCGGAAAGTGGTTCGCAAGACCAAGATTGAATGGGATGATTATCTACTGAACGACAAGGTGCTCGACAATACCTGTCACCTGATTCCGCCGATCGTCATTTATCTGTTGCTTCCCCTCGCCTTTCCGCCGCAGTCGCCATTATTATCTTATCTGCTAATGTTCTCGCAGATCTATATTGTGGTGGTCACGGTGCGGCTGATCAATGTGGTCATTTCTTCGCTTTACGAATTATCGAACCGGAGCGACAAACTGAAAGACCGTCCGCTGAAAGGGGTTTATCAGATGATGAAAATGGTTGTGATTGGAGTCGGCGCTATCATCATCTTCAGCTTGTTGCTGGATAAAGATCCTAGCCGCCTGCTCACCGGCCTGGGTGCCTCGGCGGCTATCCTGATGTTGGTGTTTAAAGACACAATCATGGGTCTGGTGGCCGGTGTGCAACTAAGTGCCTACGATATGCTTCGTCCGGGCGACTGGATTTCCATGCCGAAGTATGGAGCTGACGGCATCGTGCAGGAAGTCACCCTGAATACGGTCAAGGTGCAAAACTGGGATAATACGATAACAACGATTCCGCCATACGCCTTGGTCAGCGATTCCTTCCAGAACTGGCGGGGCATGCGCGAAAGCGGTGGCCGGCGCATCAAACGGTCGCTTCACATTGACATGAACTCGATCCGCTTTTGTACTGCCGACGAAATGGACTATTTCGCCGCACAAGGTTGGATCAGCGAAGCGGAAAAAGCCGGTGGCCAAATCGTCAATCTCCATGTTTTCTGCCATTACATCGAACGCTACTTGCGGAGCTTGCAGGAAGTGAATACCGGAATGACACTGATGGTCCGCCAGTTGCAGCCCCTGCCTGAAGGACTGCCGGTCGAACTGTACTTCTTCACGACACACAAGGACTGGATTCCCTACGAACGTCTGCAGGCCAAGGTATTCGAACACCTGTTTGCCGTCATCGGTACCTTCGGACTACGTGTTTACCAAAAGCCTTCCAGCCTGGATTTGGAACGCATGAACCGGAGTATCTGAGGTTTTCGTCTTAAAAATATATAAATAAGGAGAGGGCTTTCTTTCATAACTAAATTAATACTACTTTTGCGTGTTTATTTTTAGGAACTTTAAGAGTATGGATTCAGAAAAGAAAGAGACGAAAGAGATAAATAAAATGTCAATGCTGATCTTGGCAGTTATTATTCTGATTTTGGTGATAGCAGGGGCAGCCTATTATATATTCCATCAGCAACAGCAAATGGAAGAAATGACTCAGTCGTTCGATTTGGAAAAGGAAATGATGGCTGACGACTTGAATGAACTTTCCCTGCAATACGAAGGATATAAATTCAGTGTCAGCAACGACTCGCTAGTCGCTTTGCTGACGACAGAACAAGCCAAAGTGCAACGCCTGATGGAAGAGTTGCGTACCGTCAAATCGACCAATGCCAAAGAAATTGCCCGCCTGAAAAAAGAGCTGGCTACTTTGCGGAAGATCATGCGCAACTATGTGATCCAGATCGACTCACTGAACCGGGCGAACGAACAGCTGAAGGTGGAAAAGAACGAAGCAGTCAAGAAATACCGCCAGGCTTCTACAACGGCAGCCAGCCTGAAACGGGAAAAAGAAAAACTGACCGAACGGGTAACCTTGGCCAGCAAACTTGATGCAACGAGTATTTCGGTCACACCGGTCAATTCGCGCGGCAAACTGGCCAAGCGGATCAAGAAGATGGAACAGTTTGTCATCAACTTCAAGATTGCCAAGAATGTGACGGCTCCGGTCGGCGAAAAAGTCGTTTATGTCCGCATCATGAAACCCGACGATGATATCCTGGTGAAAAGCCGGGGCGATGTCTTCACGTTCGAAGGCAAAGACATCAATTATTCAATCAAGAAAATGATCGAATACGAAGGCGAAGAAGTTCCGGTAACGATGTACTGGAACATCGAAGAGTTCCTCTCTCCGGGTACTTATCGAGTGGATATCTTTGCCGACGGCAATCTGATTGGTCAACGTTCTTTCACGCTCGAAGAATAACGGATGAATCCGGAGAAGCCTTTTACGCGTTTGCTGGCGGATTTACCTGAGGCCCTGGCTCAAGACGAAGCTTTTATGAATGAATTGAAGAGCTATGCCCGTGTTATCACGCTCAAGAAGGGAGACTTACTGCTTCGCACCGGTGAAGTCTGCCAGAACGCCTATTTCATCAACAAAGGGCTTTTCGTCAATATCTTCATGACAGACAAGGGGAAGGAATGTGTCACCGGTTTCTCTTCCGACGATCAGTATCCTTTCCTTTCCGAAATCAGTTACATCACCCAAACACCTTCCAGCTTCGAGATCAAGGCGCTCGAAGACAGTGAGCTACTGTGTTTCTCGCGTGTCTCGATCGAAGACCTGTCTCTTCGCTATCCACTTTTCGCGTCTTATTACCAGCGTGCGATGCTGGTCATCATCTCCAAACTCTACATGATGTTCGCCATCCTGCAATCTTATACGGCCGAAGAGTTTATCAAATACTTGTACGAGCACTACAAATGGATCATCAACCGCATTCCGGATAAATACATCGCGCTCTACATGGGCATCAGCACATCCTGGTATTGCAAGCTGAAACGCCGCATCTTCAGTTTCTAAAAAGAATAAACGCAAGTAAGCGTCGGCTGTTAGCGCAACTGTGCGCTACTAGTCGACGCTTACTTACGCTAATACCCGACGTAACGTTACGCTGACCATCGACGCAACATTGCGCTAACACGCAACGCTACCCTACGTCGATTTGCGACGCGACAAGGAGTAAAACCTCCCCGCTATTATTCAAAACTGGATTTTTTCCACGTGAATACTTTCGGAGCATCTTTCAGGAATGGTTTCAGCTTCTTTTGTGTCTCTTTGTCCAAATACTCTGGAGTCGTATAAACCTGTGTCAGGGTATAATCGTCCGGACTCAGTTGGAAACGGAACAGATCCATGTCCAAGCGGGATGTCGATTCGATATAAGTGACCGACGACTTGTCGGCATCTTCCCGGATAAACCAGTCGGCTGCAACCGGAGTCAGCATATCAGTCGCATCCAGCGGTTTCCAGTCGGGTGAAAAGAACGACACGCGGCTATCGGCCACCGGCCCTTTCACCGTCACTACCTGGCAGATCACAAACGTATTATTGACCAGCGGCAAGAGCTTCATCTCGACAGTAGTCCGCTCGGTCGATTGCAGAAGCAAATAATTGTCTGTCAGTTTTTCCAAAGAAGAATAGCCATTCATGTTATTCTTCAACTGAGCTTTCCCGTTGGAGCGATACAAATCCACCAGATCTTTCCGCCAGGCATCTTCCAGTTGCGGAACATATTCGTCGGGCATCGCGATAAACACCGCTGCCATATCCTGCGCTTTCAACGGCAACACACTCATCACCAGCAGGCATAATAATACGATTCGTTTCATACGTTCTTCTATCTTTATCATCTTGTTCCCAAATATAAGAATATCATACCAATCAAAACCAACAGCAGGTCGATTGCCTTGTTCTTCAGATTCTTTTCATGGAAGAACAAAGCTCCGGCCGCAAAGGTAACTAAAACATTACTTCTACGGATCATCGAGACGATCGAAATCATCGAATCCGGATCACTCAGGGCATAAAAATACACCCAGTCGGCTATGCAGAGGAAGACGGATATGAAGATAATATTCCACCGCCAGGTAAAAGGCGTGGTGTGTTTCCGCCGTGGATACCACAGGAAAAGCAGGATCGCCAGCATGATGGCACACTGATAGACGTTAAACCACACCTGCACGGTCATCACGTCCAGACTACCCATCAGGTATTTGTCGTACAAACCGCTCAATGCGCCCAGCATCACCGACAGGACGGTAAAATAAATCCACTTGTTGTGGGTGAAGCGGATGCCTTCTTTCTTTCCCGAGACCGAGAGCAGATAAAACGAGGCGACCGCAAAGGCCACACCGATCCACTGATACAGATTCAGCCGTTCACCGAAGATCACCAGCGCGCCCACCAGTGTCAGTACCGGCTGCGTCGCCTTGATTGGTCCGGACAAGGTCAGTGGCAGATGCTTCAGAGCAAAATAGCCGAAGATCCACGAGGAAAGGACTATCACGGCCTTGATGAATACAGCGACATGGGTTTCAAACGACACGCGGGGCACATAGAGCAGCGAGCCGTCCAACACATCTGTCGTATAGGAAAGCACAATAAAGGGCAGAAATATCAGACTGCTGAACAACGTATTGAAGAACAATACCGGAATCACTGCATTCCCGTTGAGCGACATCTTCTTGTTCACCTCGTAACAGCCCAGCAGGAAAGCAGACAGAAAAGCATAAAGAACCCACATATTTCTTGAGTTTTTGTTTGGTTATACTTCGAATAATCGGTCGGGATAAGTCACATTCACCAGATACAGGGCATGTCCCGGAGCCGATGTGCCGGCTTTACCCCGGTCTTTGGCTTCGATCACCTGGCGGAAACCTTCAACCGACATCTTGCCGCGCCCCACTTCCAGCAGCGTTCCCACAATGGCACGCACCATATTCCGCAAGAAACGGTCGGCCCGGATCGTGAAGACCCACAAATCGCCTTCCTGCTTCCAGCCTGCCTCATAAATACGGCAATTGTTGGTCTTGACATCGGTGTGCAGCTTGCTGAAGCTGGTAAAATCCACATAGTCGAACAGCACCCGGCAAGCCTCGTTCATACGGTCGAAGTCCAGTTTTCCCAGATAACGGTACACCAAATCATAGCGGAAAGGATCTTTCTGCATCGTCAGGTAATACTGATACGTTCGGGAAGTGGCATCAAAACGAGCATGTGCCTCAGGAATCACCGGCACAATCCGATAAATCACAATGTCTTTCGGCAACAGGCGGTTCAGCTTGTCTGCCAGAAAAGCCGGGTCAGGCAAAGTTTCTGCCCAGTCAAAATGGGCCACCATCAGGCGGGCATGTACGCCGGCATCCGTCCGTCCGGCACCCACAATCGAAACCGGCTGTCTGAGGATGGTCGAAAGTGCTTCTTCAATACATTGCTGTACGGTCATGCCGTTCGGCTGTATCTGCCATCCGCAAAAGGATTTGCCGTTATATCCTAAATAAATAAAGTATCTCTTCACAGGCATAAGTCTATTTAGTACGAAATACGTTCCAAAGGATCCTATTTTCAAGGCAAAGGTACAAAGAAATCCGGCTATGACCTTGTACATCCCACTGAAATACCTATTTTTGCAAAAAATAAACCTTCATAACATCTTAACAAATTGCACAATTATGTTTGAATCTTTATTGCAGACTTCCTATTTCGCCTTGTTCCTGATCATCTCGCTCGGATTTATCCTGGGACGGATCAAGATCAAAGGCCTTTCGCTCGATGTATCAGCCGTTATTTTCATCGCTTTGCTGTTCGGACACTTCGGAGTAACCATACCCAAAGCCTTAGGCGATATCGGCCTGGTGCTTTTCATCTTCACCATCGGAATCCAGGCAGGTCCGGGATTCTTCGATTCTTTCCGTTCGAAAGGGAAAACACTCATCATCCTGGCACTGCTCATCGTCGGTTCGGCCAGCATCACCGGGATCTTCTTCAAATATGCCCTGGGCATTGATACGCCCAGCATCGTGGGCCTGATAGCCGGAGCCCTGACCAGTACGCCGGGTCTGGCTGTTGCCATCGATACTACCCAGTCGTCATCGGCATCCATCGCCTATGGTATTGCCTATCCTTTCGGTGTGATCGGCGTGATCCTGTTCGTCAAGCTGCTGCCCAAGCTGCTGCGGATTGATGTCGAGGCCGAAGCCCGGAAGTTGGAAATAGAACGCCGGGGCCAGTTCCCGGAGCTGAACCGGGCCACGTTTCGGGTAGAGAACCAGAAGGTCATTGGCAAGAGTATCGCCCAGCTTCAGTTCCGCAACATGACGGGCGCCGTGGTTTCGCGCATCAAGCACGGAGCGGAGATTATCATCCCTACGGCTCATTCAGTACTGAAGAAAGACGACCTGATCCGCGTAGTGGGCAACGACCGCTCGTTCGAACAGGTCAAGCTGCTGATCGGCGAGCAAGTGGACGAGGATATTCCTTTCACACAGACGCAGGAACTGCAATCGTTATTGCTGACCAATAAAAACATCATCGGCCATACGCTGGGCGAACTGAACCTGCAAAGCTCGTTCGGCTGTACCGTGACGCGCGTGCGCCGAAGCGGCATCGATCTGATTGCCGAGCCAAACCTGGCACTCAAGTTTGGCGACAAACTGATGGTGGCAGGCGAGAAACAAAGTCTGGATGAATTGAGCCAATATGTGGGCAACGACGAAAAGAAACTCTCGGATACCGACTTCTTTCCCATCGCGATGGGTATCGTGTTGGGTGTATTGTTCGGAAAACTGAGCCTCTCTTTCTCCGACAGCTTCTCCTTCTCGCCCGGACTGACCGGAGGCATCCTGATGGTGGCTCTTATCTTAAGCGCCATCGGAAAGACCGGACCTATTATCTGGAGTATGTCCGGACCGGCCAACCAGCTCTTGCGCCAGCTCGGTCTGCTGTTCTTCTTGAGCGAAGTCGGCACATCGGCCGGAAGTAACCTGGTTGCCACATTCCAGGAAAGCGGCTGGACGCTGTTTGGTGTCGGGATGGCCATCACCCTCGTTCCGATGATCGTCGCCCTGGTGTTCGGATACTGGGTATTCAAAATAAATATCCTCGACCTGCTCGGAACCATTGCCGGAGGAATGACCAGCACACCCGGACTGGCAGCAGCCGATTCGATGGCCGACAGCTCGGCTCCCAGCATTGCCTACGCTACAGTCTATCCCATTGCCATGGTCTTCCTGATCTTGTTCATCCAGTTCATTACTGGAGTTATCTAAAAGAACCCAAAGAGTAACTTACAAATAAGTATATGGCTAAAAAGAAACAGAAGAAACAGAAAAAACAACAAGCAACACCTGTTTTTTCACGCAATAAATATATCAAGGAAAAAGGACGTTCTTTGCCCATCGTGGCTTGCTGGGTACAAGAAGATTGGGAAAAGAAAGGTTTGACTTACGTGTTGGTTGTCCGCCAGCATAAAACCGGAAATTATACCGTTGGAGCTTTTCTGGTAGATACCTATTGCCTCGGTGTAAAAGACTCGCTTCTCCGTTTTCACATAGAGGAACAGGAATACAAAATATTACTAGAAAACATAGGAAATATCTTTCCTCTAAAAGAGATTTCTTACGTGGAAGCACACAACTTGATTTATGGAGCGATCGCATTTGCCGAAGAGGCGGGTATCAGTCCGCACAAATCGTTTGCCGTCAGCCAATATCTGCTGGAAGAAGACACGGAAGATATTCCACTACTTGATATGCCTTTCGGACAAGACGGGAAGTATTATTTATGTGCCAACAGTATGTTGGAGTTAAACACCTACTTACCAATCTTGGAACAGAATTTATCTCCCGATGAGTTCAAATATGATCTGATAGACGAGGATGAGGACGAGGATGAAGAGGTGGAAAAGAAAGAGGATTTCGATCCTGAAGTTTGGAATAACATGCTCGACAGACTCGAAAAAATGAACAAACTCCCAGATGAAAAATATTCCTATCAACACGGGGCATATCCAACGACCTTACAGGTAAAACACCAACAGTTGGTCCATCTCTTCTATGATCCGAAATATGCTTATGGATTTCCTGATGAGATAGTGCAAGAAATCCTCAACCTGCCGCACGAAGAATTAAGGCACGACATCGAACAAATCTGTTTGTATGAAACAGGTTGTACATGTGATACCATCACAGACGAAATGTGGAACCAAGATTATCATTCCGCATTAATACACAGTCTGTTCTTCTTGGGCGAATTGAAAAATCCGGACAGTCTTCCAGTCGTGTTAGAAATGCTCAAACAAAATGATGCATACCTGGAATACCATTTCGGCGATTTGGGCACTGAATGTTTCCCGCTAACTATCTATTTTTTAGGGCGTGAACATCTGGAAGAGCTTTATGACTATATGCAAACACCGGGATTGGATATGTATGCCCGCACCTATGTGGCAACAGCCGTGAAGCTAATTGCCATACACGAACCCGAACGCCGCCCGGAAGTGATCGACTGGTTTCATCGTTTGCTACAGTTCTACCTGCCCAACTTAGCTTCTTGCTATTGTTGCAGTGGTGTTCTGATTTCAATGATCACAGCCGAACTGTTGGATATTCGGGCCATCGAACTGCTTCCTGACTTGAAAGCGCTATACGATACCGACTTGGTTGATACCTTGAGTTGTGGAAATTATACAAGAATAGAGCAATGTATGACAGAATCTTCGCGTCCCCGTCCAAGGTTGAATGAAAATCTCTATGACATCTTCGGGCGGTATCACCGACTGAATAGATTCAAACAAAACATGAAATCTTCATCCTAAAGAATTGATTGATAACTAAAAACATGAGGCTGTGACGAAATAGATTTAAACACAGAGGCACCGAGATACAGAGTTTTTTATTTCATTCATATTCAATAAATATTCTCAGTGCCTTTGTGTCCCTGTGTTTCATTTTCTGTGTTTTGACACACCTTCATACTTATTCTTATCCCAATACAAGCCTCTCCTATTTATACAACACCATCTTACGGCATCGTCCTTGCCGATAGGAAAGATGCAGAAAGCGTTTCCGCCGATAGACAATCGCCTGATCAAAAGGTAAGCCGCTGTCGAGTAAGACTTGTAACAGGTGTTCCGGGCCTGATGCACAGTAACAGTCGGTACTATTTTTCATGATACGCATAAAATATATGGCGTTTTATTATTCTGTTTGTTATTCTCAAAGGTTCATAAATCTAGTAGCTATGAAATAGGTCTTGGTCTTTATTTTCAAATCATTATTTAATGGTAAACATCAGGAAAACTTCTACTCTTCTAACTAATATTTCTTATTTATACCTTATTTATTAACTGATTCACCTTTGTGAATTAATTAATTAACAAAGGTGATTTGATTAATTTACTAATATGAATTGATTGCATCACATTGGTGAATCAAATAATATATAATTATTTTTTCAAGAATTATATACAAAACTCAAATCTATTTACAATCTGTTTTTCAATAGATTATAATAGTAATCATATACATACTAATTAGGCTGTATAAGAGGAAAACCGACCAATTTTTTTAGCAGCTCTCTACCGAAGCAGATGTCTTCAACCACTATTACCACAAACCTCTTCCCGGAGAATCTATCGAGACGTATTCCGCAGCAGAAATCTACCGCCGACTGAAACAGAAAAGTCCGTAGTCAATGTGCAACGTATCCGTCCAACGTTTGGCACAAACCTTATCAGCTATTGATATAGAACGCATCCATACACGTTATGACAATTTATATCGGGTGTTTCACACCTTTCACAGTAATTCACTGAATACTATCGATATAGTGGTGTGTGTGAACCCCTGTTTGGAATTTGAGATATGGAGAAAAGGGAGGCTTTAGAAAGTAATGCATATTGTCTTTGTCATATCAATAAGTTATATTCATCTGTTCGCCCGCTTCACCGTCGATAAAGACGAGGGTGCAGAAGGCTGTGGCGTGTAAACAAAAGCCCCCATCTTTTCTGATTTTACTGTTCGTGCCTAAATCCGGCTTCCTAAAAAGACAGGCTGTCACATCAGCCGCTTCCGGGAAGCCGGTTTTGTTTTTGTCCGGCCATGTTTGATCCAGTCGCCGCAAACAAAATATCATTTTGGCAGCATTTATTTCCACTAACTAACACGGAACACGTTTTTATCCCTTATTCCGGCGAATACAAAAATCAGAATAACACGATCTCCCCTCTTTCCATATCAGCATGTAAATGCTCAACTCCCTGAAAATCGAACTAAAGCAAGTTACTTACAGGTAACTCCGAAATCATGGAATTCTGAAAGGGGCATTTTGACAAAATGACAAAGCGGAAAAAGCGGTCGGGATTCTGATTTTGGACTATATTGTTGCATATATGCAATAATTTTACGAATATTGTATGACATTTCAGTTACAATTAATGTTACACTTAGCGATTACTATAAAAAACACATGAAAATACTTGTAATTACGGGAAGCCCTCATAAAAAAGGGACTTCAGCATTATTAGCAGATAATTTTATTGCCGGGGCTTTGGAAGCCGGGCACGAAGTTTTTCGGTTTGATACCATCTTTCAGGTAACGCAACCTTGCCTGGCATGTTATTATTGCCGGAAAAATAACCATAAGTGTATTCAAGAAGATGACATGGAGCTGGTTTGGGACAAACTGATTGCTGCCGATATGGTGGTATTCGTGACTCCCGTTTATTATTTTGGTATGTCGGCCCAATTGAAAAAGGTTATCGACCGCTTCTTTGCCATCAACGACCTGCTGAGGAGCAAACCGAAAAAAGCCGTCCTGCTGGCAACCTGCGGCGACGCGGAAGAGTGGGTTATGGAACCGTTGGTAGCACACTACAAAGCCATCTGCCAGTATTTGCACTGGGAAGATGCCGGACAGATTCTGGCCACCGGCGTGTACGACCGGGCAGCCATTGAAGATACGCCTTACCCCGAACAGGCACGTATCTTGGGTAAACATATTTAGCGGAAATGTATTATTTGTGGGAACAATACTCTCGGATTTTCTGTTATTTTTTATAGCTTTGTGTGCGTATTTTACACATTCAGATAAACCTTGCCTGTCTGCTACGGGCAGCGGATCTGAATCTAAACAACTTAATATTAAACGAATCAGTCTATGGCATTACAAGTGGGAGATAAAGTTCCTGAAGTATTGGGAACAGACCAGAATGGTAACGAAATAAAGATAAGTGACTTTGCCGGCAAGAAACTGGCATTGTATTTCTATCCGAAAGACAATACATCGGGTTGTACGGCCGAAGCCTGCAGCCTGCGCGACGGTTATGACGCATTGAAGGCAGCCGGCTATGAAGTGGTGGGCGTGAGCAAAGACAGCGCCAAGTCGCACCAGGGATTTATCAGCAAGCAGAACCTGCCTTTCAACCTCATCGCTGATACAGAAACAACCCTGCAACAGACATTCGGCGTATGGGCAGAAAAGAAGATGTGCGGAAGAACGTATATGGGTACGCTGCGCACGACCTTCATCATCGACGAAAACGGCGTGATTGAGCGGATCATCGGTCCGAAAGAAGTAAAGACCAAAGATCATGCGAACCAGATTCTGGCCCTATAACGTCAAATCCAAGAACCAGTACAACATAAACAATATATTTTATGGCAAAAGAAGATAACTTATTCGAAGAAAAAGCAGAAGGAACAAAACCTGCCGTGAACGCCGACAAGCTGAAAGCGTTGCGTGCCGCTATGGAAAAGATAGAGAAGAATTATGGGAAAGGCTCTATCATGAAACTGGGAGATGAAAACATCGAAAATATAGAGGTGATCCCGACGGGTTCCATCGCGCTCGACGCTGCACTGGGTGTAGGCGGTTATCCGAAAGGACGCATCATTGAAATTTATGGTCCGGAATCATCCGGTAAGACAACATTGGCCATCCATGCCATTGCCGAAGCCCAGAAAGCCGGCGGTATCGCCGCCTTTATCGACGCAGAACATGCTTTCGACCGTTTCTATGCCGAGAAGCTGGGTGTGGATGTAGAAAACCTCTGGATCTCACAGCCCGACAGCGGTGAGCAGGCTTTGGAAATTGCCGAACAGCTGATCCGTTCGTCGGCAGTAGATATCATCGTGATCGACTCTGTGGCGGCTCTGACTCCGAAAGCGGAATTGGAAGGTGACATGGGCGACAGCAAAATGGGCTTGCAGGCCCGTCTGATGTCGCAGGCTCTGCGCAAGCTGACGGCAGCCATCAACAAGACGAACACGACCTGTATCTTCATCAACCAGCTGCGCGACAAGATCGGTGTCATGTTCGGCAATCCCGAAACGACCACCGGTGGTAATGCCCTGAAGTTCTATGCTTCTGTCCGCCTGGATATCCGCCGCATCGGACAATTAAAAGACGGAGATGAAGTGAAAGGGAACCAGGTCCGCGTGAAGGTGGTGAAGAACAAGGTGGCACCTCCATTCCGGAAAGCCGAGTTCGACATCATGTTCGGCGAAGGTATTTCACGTTCGGGCGAAATCATCGACCTGGGCAGCGAACTGAACATCATCAAGAAGAGCGGTTCGTGGTACAGCTACAACGATGCCAAACTGGGACAAGGACGCGATGCTGCCAAACAATGCATTGCCGACAATCCGGAACTGGCCGACGAACTGGCCCAGCTGATCTTCCAGGCATTGAAAGGCTAAGAAAGAATCCATCAATATTTATTCATAACAAGTTGGCAAGTGGGTAACGCGGTTACATTCATTTGCCAACTTACTTGTTAAAAAGAAGACAAACTCTACATTACCCAGCCATGACGTCGAAAGAAATCTACCGGCAGCTGTGCCAGCAGGAAAAGTCCATTCCCATCTTCTCACGGGACTGGTGGCTGGATATTGTATGCGGCCAAGAACAGTGGGACGTGTTGCTCCTTCACGACAAGCTGGGCACCATCGAGGCTGCCATGCCGCTGTATATGCCGCGCCCGGGCTATGTCGTCATGCCGGCCTATACCCAAACCATGGGACCATGGATCGCAACGGCCTCGGCCGACAGCAAGTACACCAGCCTGCTGGGAAAAAAACAAGTCATCCTCGGAGAACTGGCCTCGCAATTAGCCCATCTGCACGTGTTCCAGCAAAACTTTGCCTGGACAATAACCGACTGGCTGCCCTTCTACTGGCAAGGTTTCCGGCAGACAACCCGCTACACCTATCTGCTGAGCGGCTTGCGGCAACCGTCACGCATCTGGGAAAACATGAGCCAGCAAACCCGGAGAAACATCATCAAGGCAGAAAAGAAATATCAGATACAGGTTCGGCGGAACATCCCGACAGACGAGTTTATCGGGATCCAGCGTCAGACCTTCCAGCGCCAACAGCTGGCAGCACCCAAAGGAGAAGCCGTATTGCGCCAGCTCATCGAAGTGTGCCGCCAACGGAACCAGGGAGACATCTGGGGCGGTTATGACGCCAACGGCCAGCTACACGCAGCCGTCTTCATCGTCTGGCAGGAAAACTCAGCCTATTACCTGGCCGGCGGAGGCAATCCGGCACTCCGGCAATCGGGCGCACACAGCCTCGTGATGTGGAAAGCCATGCAGGAAATAGCAGCCTTTACCGATCACTTCGACTTCGAAGGTTCCATGATTCCCGGTGTAGAACGTTTCTTCCGCGAATTCGGAGCCCGGCAAACCCCTTATTTTGCCATCAGCAAAGGAAAACTGAATCTTTGGAAACGATTTTTAATCCATCTTAGCAAAAGAAGGCAATAAAAAAGGAAAAGTAGAGTTATTACACTAGAAGACGAACGATACGGGAAGAGAACAGGAACTAGGTATGAAGCAAACGATCAATTATATCATCCGATTCTTATTAGGAGTAGATCGGGCCGGTGCCTATAGCTCGCTGGTGGGCTATACATCGAATGTCCGTCATTTCCATAAATATAAAGTAGTGATTATTCCTTCCGGGTTCTTCAGTTCATCCGTCTATGGAACGCAGGCCTCCATGCCCCAACTTCCACTCAAGGAGATAGAAGGCGTTCCGTTGCTCTTCGGGTCGCCCAAGGAAGAAAGCTTCGACGAGACCCGGATCATCCATGCCGATATCATTGCCAGCAGCTACTTCCTGCTAAGCCGCTACGAGGAAATCCAGAAAAGGAACATCCGGGACGCACATGGCCGCTTCCCCGGAAAAGAATCGTTGCCCTTCAGGGCCGGTTTCATCCAGCGCCCTATCGTGGAAGAATACGGGAAGCTGCTGCGGAGCTGGCTAAGAAAAGCCTGCGTACATATTCCCGAGCCGCAGCCCGAGCTTCAGGACATCTGGCTCACGCACGATGTGGATGCCCCTTTCTTCTGCCGCAGCCTGAGAAACATCTGCCGCGAAACCTGGAAAGGCGCCGGACTGCTGAAGGCATTAAAGCTGTATGGAGGACCGCTGGAGAAAGATCCTTATTATACATTCCCGTGGATATTGGAACAAGACGGCAAAGTACAAAACAAATACGGCGACCGGTGTCACCAGCTGTATTTCCTGAAAGCCGGAGGCAGACATGCCAACGACAAACACAGGTATCCGTTCTGTTCGCCCGACGTGCAGAAGCTGCTCCAGCTGTTCCGGCAGAACCAAGTCATGCTGGGACTTCACAGCAGCTACGAAGCAAGCCTCTGTCCGGATCTAATCCCGGAAGAGAAGATGAAGCTGGAACACGACTGGAAACTGGAGAATATCCATCAGAACCGGCATCATTACCTGGCTTCCCGCGAACCGGAAGACCAGACCAAACTGATCAAGGCCGGAATCACCGACGACTTCACCATGGGATATGCCGACGTGAGCGGATTCCGGTTGGGAACATGCCGGCCTGTCAAATGGATCAATCCGATGACACGCCAGCTCACGTCACTGACGTTGCATCCGCTTTCCGTCATGGACTGCACCCTGAGTGAATCTCAATACATGGGACTTCCGCTAAACGAGGCTTTCCGGTACTGTCTGCAACTGCTCAAGCAGACCAAACAGTATGGAGGAGAGATCGTGTGGCTATGGCACAACACTTCATTTGCTGAAACAGAAAAGAACAGCTATCACAAGACATTATATGTACGCCTATTAAATGCTTTGATCCAATGAAAAAGATAATTACAATTGTAGGTGCACGCCCTCAGTTCATTAAAGCGGCCATGCTGAGCCGGGCCATCCAGCTGCATAATCAGACAGGACAGGAAACAATCCGGGAACAGCTGATCCATACCGGGCAACATTACGACGAGAACATGAGCCGTATTTTCTTCTCCGAAATGGATATGACACGTCCGACCTGGCAACTGCATTGCGGACATACCACGCATGGAGCGATGACCGGACAGATGCTTATCGAAATCGAAAAGATCCTGACGGAACATCGGCCGGATTATGTAGTCGTATATGGAGACACCAATTCGACACTGGCCGGAGCGCTGGCTACCAGTAAACTGCATATTCCGGTAGTACATGTCGAAGCCGGCCTGCGCAGCTTCAACAAAGCCATGCCAGAAGAGATCAACCGGATTCTGACGGATCATGTCTCGACTCTGTTATGCTGTCCGACCCGTTCGGCCGTACAACATCTGGCCGAAGAGAACATCCACGAAGGCGTCTATCACGTGGGCGACATCATGTATGACGCCGCCCTCTTCTTTGGCCGGAAAGCCGAAGAAGCCTCGGATATCATGCAGCGTCTGCAACTCGAGAGCAAAGGATTCCGGCTCTGCACCGTACACCGGGCCGAAAACACCGATCAGGAAGAGCGCCTTTCGTCGATCGCCGAAGCCCTGATGCAAATCGCCTCTTCCCATTGTCCGCTGGTCTTTCCGTTGCATCCCAGAACCCGACAATATCTGGAGAAATATCACTTGCTGGAAAGATTTGTGTCACATCCCCATATACGACTGACCGAACCACTGGGCTTTCTGGATATGGTGATGCTGGAAAAGCAGGCTAGCACAATCCTGACTGACTCGGGCGGCGTACAAAAGGAAGCCTATTTCCACCAGACACCCTGCATCACACTGCGGGAAGAAACCGAATGGACAGAAACCGTTACGGCTGGCTGGAACCAGACAGCCGGTTACCGGACCGACCAAATCCTGGCTTGCCTGGAGAACAATCCGGTACGGCATGAGATAGACGAATATGGACAGGGAAACACCGCCCAAAAGATATTGGAGTTATTATGAAACGGGTACTCATTCTATGCGATTTGTTTCCGCCGGCATTCGGACCGCGGATGGGATATTTATGCAAGTACCTGAAACAGGCCGGATGGCAGGTAGAAGTGATTGCTGAGGCGATGGATGACCAGACTTTCGCCTTTTTGGCCGATTCTTGTCCGGTCACATTCGTGCCGTATTATACAGCGAAGAACAAATTCCTGCGCAAGCTCCAGTGGATCTTCACACTTCTGGCCGATTTCCTGTTCTCCTACAAAGACCGGAAAATGGCGAAAGCAGCTCACCGGATTTGCCAGCATCAGGCATTCGACCTCATCTTGTGCAGTTCCTTCCGAACCTTTCCGCTGGTGGCAGCCCGTCTGACTGCCCAAAGGCATCATTTGCCGCTGGTGGTGGATTTGCGGGATATCATCGAGCAATACGCCGGGAATGAATTCCTCTCCCACTCTTTTCATGTCTGTCCCTGGCTGGACACACAACTGACAACTCTGCTGAAGCGGAAACTGCTGAACGACCGGAATCGCACACTCCGGATGGCGAGTCATGTCACCACCGTTTCTCCGTGGCATGTCGAACAGCTGAAGCAGTATAATCCGAACGTATCTTTGATCTACAACGGATATGACCCGGACTTATTCTATCCGGATCATCGTCCGAACCGCCGGTTTACCATTACTTACACCGGACGAATCCTCAGTCTGGCCATGCGTAATCCGGAATTGCTGTTCAAAGGCGTGCTGTTGTCCGGTCTGTCGGCCGAACAGATCACCCTCGAATGGTATGTAGATCCAGCCTCCGAAGCCCTGCTGAAAGAAGCCGCCGCCCAGTATCAGGTCAGCGAATACATGTCCTATCAGTCGTATGTACCGGCCTCCGAAATTCCTTCGGTACTCAACAGTAGCAGTATGTTATTGCTGCTCACGGAAAAGAGCGGAGAGCACGCGCCTAAAGGAATCATGACCACCAAGTTCTTCGAAGCCCTGGCTGTCGATAAGCCCATTCTCTGTGTTCCTTCTGATGAAAGCTATTTGGAAGAGAACATCCGGCGCACCCGCTCCGGACTGGCTGCCCGAAGCGCCGAAGAAGTGGCCCAATTCATCCTTCAGTATTACCGGCAATGGGAGACACAAGGATACACAGCCACCACGCCCGATCACGAAGAAATCAAGCGTTTCTCCCGGAAAGGACAGGCGGAACAGTTTATGCAATTATTCGAAACCCTATCATCTGCCGGCTTATGATCTCCATCCTGATTCCTACCTATAATAAAGTATGTGTCCCGCTGGTGGAAGCCATGCGCCATCAGGCACAACAACTCCAGATTCCTTTCGAGATTCTGGTAGTCGATGATGGCTCGTCAGCAGAGATTCAGGCCGAGAACCGCCGTATCGAAGCCTGGGAAAACTGCCACTACCGGATTCTGCCCCAAAATGTAGGTCCGGCCCGTATCCGAAATGTATTGGCTGATCAGGCTCATTATCCGTATCTCTTATTCATGGATGCCGATACGATGCCGGCTTCCTCCACCTTTCTCCGGTCCTACTGGGAACAACGCATGAAAGGTGGCATCGTGTGCGGTGGATTTATCTATGAAAGGATGAACACGCCAGCCATGTGTCCGCTACGCTATCAATACGGCATACAAGTAGAGGAAAGATCAGCCGAAGAAAGGAACAGACAGCCTTACATCCAGTTTATCAGCATGTGTTTCTTAGCCGACAAGGAAGTCTTTCAGACAGTCCGCTTTGACGACACGATGCACTTCGGATACGAAGATGCCTGGTTTGGCATCTTACTCCAGCAAGCGGCTGTTCCCCTCAAGTACATAGACAATCCGGTTTTCCACCAGACCACCGACAAGGCAGACGATTATCTTCGGAAAATCCGGTTCTCTATCCAGAACCTGGCTGCACATCGCCATCGGCTGCAACCTTATATCCGCCTGTTGCAATGGCACCACAAGGCCGAAAGTCTGCATCTCACCCGATGGATCAGACTTGTCTTCACATGGACAGAACCCTGGTTGGTCAGAAATCTGACTGGAACACATCCTTCCATGCACCTGTTTGCCTTCTACAAACTAGGCTATCTCTGCCAGTGGCTAATCAGACACGCTGCTCTGACAACTGAGAAATTCCCGCCTTTATATAACTCCGTTGCAAATCGTCGGGCTTCAGCAGATCATCATTCCATTGAAGCAGATCAATATCCATGGGAATAATGCCCAAATGCTTGCTTTCGGAGACACGTCCCAAGGCCCGTTCTATCTGCTTGAAATGACGGATCAGTTCGGTAGCGGAAAGAGAAGTATAAGCGATTCCTACCCGATTGAGGAAAAACGAAGGATTGACACAGGCTTCCGGAGCCGTATAAACAGCATCCGACCAGCGGATGCCGGGCAAGAGGAGTTCCACGGCTCCACAAGCCGCCTCCATATTCTGCTTCGGATTCGTATTCGAACCTAATGCGATAATAATTCGATTGCCTAACATAATCTTATCCATCCTCTGTTATCGCTTACGAAAGTACAATGAATTATCCGGAATAAAAACAAATAGGCCCAAGTTTCATGGATATTTCTTTCCATGCAAAGGATTTGAATCCGTTTATTAGGTTTTTTGGTAACAATTTATTACCTTTGCAGCCGAAAACAACAGGTATATGATGACAGGCAATGTACATATTGTTCATTTGGCGAGCGCCCGAATCGGTTCGTGGTGCAGCCATTGTATTGTCCATGTACACTGGTTCAGCGGATTTATTTAAGCCAAATTTCCCTCCTTTTTATTTCGTATCACGTACAGATTTCTTCCTGCCTGCTTGCAGGAAGCAGTATCATTATTCTTTTATTCTAAATTTTATCCGTTATGCTGAGCATTATTTGTGTTATGTTTGCAGGGATGGGTATTGGCTTCCTGTTCCGTAAAATAGAATGGTTACAAAAGACGGAGAAGACAATCTCCTACACCATATTTGCCATGTTGTTTATCTTGGGTATATCAGTCGGTTCCAATCCGCTGATCATCCAAAACATCGGTCAGTTCGGCTGGCAGGCAGCCATTTTAGCTGTGTCCAGTTTATTCGGCAGCATCCTGGCTGCGTGGGCTGTATATAACTTATTCTTCAAGAAAGGAGGCAAAAGATGAAAAACAGTATCATTGTCTTCTTGTTCTTCTGCGCCGGCTGTCTTCTCGGTTTCTCCGGAGAGATCAAACTGGATGCGCACCACATTTCCCTGTATATTTTGTATGCCCTGATGCTTCAGGTGGGCATCAGCATCGGTTCTAACAAGAACCTGAAACAGATCGTCCGTCAGATCCGACTGAAGATGCTGGTGATTCCGTTGGCAACCATTATCGGAACGCTCCTGTTCTCGGCATTGGCCAGTCTGCTTTTGAGTCGATGGAGCGTATTCGAGTGCATGGCTGTGGGAAGCGGTTTTGCCTATTATTCACTTTCGTCCATCCTGATCACCCAGTTCAAAGAGCCGTCTATCGGTTTGCAGCTGGCAACCGAATTAGGAACCATCGCTTTGCTATCCAATATCATCCGCGAAATGATGGCCTTGCTGGGCAGTCCACTGATCGAAAAGTATTTCGGCAAACTGGCTCCGATATCGGCTGCCGGTGTCAATTCGATGGATGTGGTTTTGCCCGCCATTACCCGTTATTCCGGGAAGGAAATGATTCCGGTGGCCATCCTGCATGGTATTCTGATTGATTTCAGCGTGCCTTTGTTCGTTTCTTTCTTCTGTAGTCTATAAGGGTAAAATGTAATTTTAACACATTACATCGGTCCTATATCAAATATTATTCTAAATTTGTGGCTATTAAGATCTTTCTGACAGGATCATTACCTTTTATCTAATTATCAGGAAACAATATAAAAGCGTATGACAATGAAAACATCCAAAAGCATCTTCGTAGCTACATGGCTGGCTGCCGCTTTGATCGGTTGCCAGCAACCCGTAAAAACAGACCAAGAGAAAAGCATGTCATCGGAAGCAGAAGAAATTCCCATGGCCATGTTAGTCGACACACCGGCCATCACAGCTCCGCCTGCCGAACTGAAGCTGGACGCTTTCTACAAGAAATATATGAATGTAAACGGCATCCATGTAGTCAGTTCATGGCGTGTTCCCGACAGCTGTTTCTATGCGGCTTATATCAGTATCAAGGCAATGACCGACGCACTGCCGGCAGAAGTCATGAAGTCGCTCACCGACCGCAATACCCGCATCGGCATTATGGCGCGTTATGAAGGGACGACCGATATTCCCGAACATGCTTTTCTGGCAAACGATACGACACTCAACTGGGACGTCCGTGCCCGCGGCTTGGGTGGTGACGCCGAAAATCCGTTCTCGACTTGTGCGGAAGAGAATATCCTGGCTTATCAGATCGACAAGTATCATGCCGAAGATATCCTGATCCACGAGTTTGCCCATACGATTCATGGAGCAGGCATCCTGCCGATTCATCCGGAATTCAACGACGAACTGCAGGCCTCGTTGGATGCTGCCATAGCCCAAGGACGGTGGAAGAATGTATATGCTTCGACCAACGTATGGGAATATTGGGCCGAAGGTGTACAGAACTGGTTCAATGTCAATGCGGAAGTAGATAAAGACGATGGCGACGGAAAACACAACAAGATCAACACCCGCGAAGAAATGAAGGCTTATGATCCGGGTTTATATGCCATCCTTGCCAAATACTTCAAGGAAGTAAATGAACAGGTCAGCCGCCACAAGAAAGTGGATTTGTACCACTGGCAGGAAAACTGATCAACGGAAGTGCAGGATGAAGGTAGTCATCCGCTTGTCGCTGCGGCCGAGTGTGAGTGTGCCGTTGTGCAGACGCATGATCTGCCGGGAAAGACTTAATCCGATGCCGGTGCCTTCCGGCTTGGTGGTATAGAAAGGTACAAAGATTTCTTCCTGGCTTTCCGCACTGATCGGGCGACCATTATTCGATACAGTGATCACGACGGTTTCGGCATAGTCGATTTCCGCCGTGATTTCTATTTTTGTCGCCTCGGCTTGCAGGGCATTCTTCACCAGGTTGACAAGCACCTGCGACAACTGGTCGGCATCGGCATACAACAGGATATCTTCCGACTTCTCCACGTACGAACAGACCGCTCCGGCCTGATGCAAGGATTCACGGGTGAGTTGTTGTACCTTTTCGATCAGTTCACGCACGAAAAAGGCTTTCTTGACGGGCGCCGATACACGAGTCAGGCTGCGATAGGTATTGACAAACTTGATCAGTCCGTCGGAAGAGCTGGCAATTGTATCTAATCCTAACTTCAACTCCTTCCAGTCGAGCGAACGGGCCGACGTTTCCAAATCGAGTTCTTGGGATAAGGTATGACTCAGCGAGGCAATCGGCGTGACCGTATTCATGATCTCATGCGTCAATACACGGATCAGCTTATTCCAGGAAAGCTCTTCGTTGTGGACCATTTCGCCGGTGATGTCGTTGAGAGCGACGATTTTGACTTGCTTTGCCTGCAACATCGCTTCCGAAGCCGTCAGGGAAAGAGTGATCTTTCCCCGTTCGTTATAGTAACTGTTCCGCTGTTCGTGCGCCGACGAAACTTCCCAAAAGGCATTCTCCAGTTCCTGATGGATATTTCCCAGCTGACGGATATGGCTGAAGGTAGCCAATCCCAGCAGATTCCGAGCCGAGGCATTGCTGTAAATGACTTGTCCTTCCCGCTTCCGGGATAAATCGATGACGACAATGCCGGTACGGACCTGATCAAGCATCTGTCCATAATATTGCTCCTGTTCGGCAATCTCCTGCCGCTCGCGGTCATAAAGGATGTGAATCCGGTTGAGCGTCCGGTTAAAACGCCGGTACCAGAACTTCTCTTCGCTGAAATGGAAGTTCGTTTCCTTATCTTCCAGCGCATCCAGCATATAGTTCAGTTTCCGGTGAATTTTCCCCAGGGAATAAACACGGGAAATCAGCGCTGCTACCAGGGCCGAGGCCAAAGCGATGAGTATGACTGTCGGCGTATCCATATCAGATGTTGTATTTCTTCAGTTTTGCATATAAGGTGGGCCGACTGATGTTCAGTGATTTTGCCACGTGTGTCAAATTACCTCCGAAGCGATCCATGGCAGCACGGATGGTCCGTTCCTCTACTTCTTCGAGGGTTTCGGCTTCCGCTGCCGGCTTTACTCCGCCAGATACAGGCAAAGGCAGATGGAAATCTTCGGCATCCAGCTTATCGCCGTCGGCCAGAATGACGGCCTTTTCTATGCCGTTCTGCAACTCCCGGATATTTCCGCTCCAATGATTGGCAAGCAGAACTTGCCGGGCGGCATCTGTCAGCCCGGTAACCGGACGATGATACTTCTCGGCATAACGGGAGATAAAGAGGTTGGCCAAAGGAACAATCTCATCCGGCCGCTCACGCAAGGGCGGCAGTTCCAAATGGATGGTATTGATGCGGTAATAAAGGTCCTCACGGAAGGTTCCCTGCTTCACCATCTCTTCCAGATTCTTGTTGGTTGCGCAGATCAGCCGGATATCAATCGGAATTGAATGGGTATCGCCCACCTTCGTCACCGAACGGTTCTGCAACACCCGCAGCAGCTTTGCCTGGAGATGCAGAGGAATATTACCGATCTCGTCGAGAAACAGCGTACTGCCGTTGGCCTGTTCCATCTTCCCGGTGTGATCGGTATGCGCATCGGTAAACGCCCCTTTCACATGTCCGAACAATTCACTCTCGAACAAGGTCTCGGTAATGGCGCCGGCATCCACGCAGACCATCGGTTTCAGTCCACGGTCGGACAAGCGGTGAATCTCAGCAGCCAACACGTCTTTTCCCGTACCGTTCTCACCGGTAATCAGAACACTCGCGTCGGTCGGAGCAATCTTCTCGACCGTGCGACGGACAGCCGTCATGGCCGCTCCCGTTCCCCACAACATCGAAGGTCCGGCTTCTCCGATTTTCTTCTGTCCTTTTCCGCCGACTTTTCCACCTTTTCCGTTATTAGCTTCCACCTTGTCAATGGCCGCCTGCAAAGTAGCGATGAGTTTCTCGTTCTCCCAAGGCTTCACAATGAAGTCGAATGCCCCACGTTTCATGCCTTCCACCGCCAAAGCGATGTCGGCATACGCCGTAAACAGCACCACTTCCGTCTGCGGACGGCGCTGTTTGATTTCGGAGAGCCAGAACAGACCCTCATTTCCCGTATTGGTATCTGCCTCGAAATTCATATCCAGCAAGATGACATCCGGCACAAACTCCCGCAACGAGGCATGAATTTCCTTGGGCGAAGCCAGCAACTCCACCGCCGCGAAATACTTGGGCAATAAAATCTTCAATGCCGCCCGGATGCCCGGATTATCATCCACCACCAATATCTTTCCTTTGTTCACCATGATCTGTTTCTCTTTTTCTCCTTTTATTTAGCATTCAAAAATAAGGATTTTCCGAGAATCCTCCTCGTTCTTTTTCCGATTCCCGAAAATCCTATTTCCTTTTCCTTAGACCTTTTTACCGTTTCACCCGGGTGAAACGATCATTCCACGACTGTGATTCGATCGTTCCACCTAGGTGAGACGATCGTTCCACCTGGGTGGAACGATAAAATTGCAATATAAAACAACCTTAATCTCATCAGGTAATACACTAAAACACACCGAAAAAGGGTTGCCGAACAGACGGCAACCCCGCATCAGTGGCGTATTACTCAACAGAAAGGCTATCTCGTGGTACCTCACGGGCAAGCGTGGCATACATGATAAACACCAAGGTTGCCGTCAGGATTTGCATCAGGATGAAGATCAAAATAAAGACAACCGGTGTGAGCGGTACGCGGAAAGCAAAGTTTTCCAGCCAGCCGGAAACCACCCACCAAGAGAAAGGAAGCGCCAGCACAAAGCCAATGCCGACAAACCAGCAGTAGGGTTTGAGACCTAATCCTACAATATCGGTCAATTCGGCCCCGAACACTTTCCGCAAGGCTATTTCCTTCCGCTTATAATACATATCGAAAATCACCAAGGCAAAAACGCCGATCAGCGACAAGACGACGGCCAGTAAAGAGAAACACAAGAGCGTCTTCCCAAAGCGTACTTCCTTTTGGTAAAGAGTATTCAGCACTTGGTCGTAAAATTCGACTTCCACCGGATAGGCCGCATCCATTTTGGCAATCGCTTGCCGGATATGCGACACGGCAGTTACGGCATCAAAGCCTTTCTTCAACCGGATATAGACAACGGGTAAATAACCGGAAGCAGGCGACGCCACCGAAAAGACAATCGGAGCCTTCTCCTTTCGGGCTGAAGTGAAAGATACTTCCTCACAAATGCCCACAATCTCGTTACTGAGTCCGCTAATCGGACCAAGACCAACGCCGTAATGGTCGCGTACAAACGAGTTGATGATATATCCCGAATCTGTATCACCGGTAAAATTGCGTCCTTCGACAATCTTGATTCCCATCACATCGAAGAAATTCGGGGAACACCAAAGCCGATAGGTATTTGCCTTTTCACCTTTCCATTCCATACTCCACTTCGAATAAGAATCCTGCCCGCCCACACATTCGGTCGCAAAGGCCACATCTTCTACTTCCGCATATTGCCGCAGTGTCTCCTGCAACCACGTTCCTTGCTTCTCGACCATTTCACTGGTCAACTGGACTATCGCCAGCTGGTCCTGGTCAAAGTTCGTATTCGAACGCATCATCATCCGATTCTGTAAGAAAACAAAGGCGATGAAAACCAACAACGAACACGCAATGGCATATTGAAGTACCAGCAGTCCGCTTTTGATTTTCCGTCCGGAAGGAGTCAGCCCATAATTTCCCTTGAGCAATAAGGCAGTCGGGAAAGAAGTCACAAAGTAGGCCGGATAAAGACCAGCAGCCATGCCAACCAGCCAAGCACCACCAACTGTAGCGATGTACAACGTCCGGCAAGAAGCAAATGTTACTGGCTCCTGAATAATACCCGAGGCGGCAAACCATTCCGAAACAGGCAGACTGAAAGCTACAGCCAGCAGACTTGACAGTCCGACGAAGCAACCCACTTCCAACACCTGTTCCAACCGGAGCATCCAAACCTCGGCTCCCAAAATCTTACGTGTATTGATTCCGCGCAGCCGCGAAGGCATGAGCGAGATATAAAAGTTCGTAAAGTTGAACATGCCGACGAAGACAATCAGAACCGCGATCAGTATCAATAAATAAGTCTGCATCCGGCTGCCCAACTTGAATACATGTCCTTCCGTCTCGGCATCACTAAAATAAACTTCCGGAAGCGGTGTCAGATGAATCGGACTCAAATACGGATAACGGGAGAAATCAAACGCCCGGTTAAACTCATCCGCCACCGACGAAGCATGACTCGGATCATCCAAGCGCAGGTAACAAATGAAATTGGAGTTTCCGAAGGTCTCCAAGAACGACGCCGGCATCGGAGCCAGGATATTATTTCCCAATTGCGTATTTCCAGGCAAATCCTTATAGACAGCTCCGACTTGCCAGTCCGTTAACGGCAGGAAATAACTCGATTTGGATTCCATCCGTATCGGTTTGCCGACAGGCGATTCCTCGCCGAACATCTTTTTAGCCAGACTTTCCGGAATCGCCAGCTGATTGGGTTTCGACAAAGCCTCCCGTTCTCCTTCTGTCACTTCCAGGCCAAAAACATCGAAAAAGCTGGGACTTACCAAATTGGCTTCCTGCTTGTAACCGGTCCGTTTTCCTTCGGCTTCAGTCACTGTCAGATAAACCTCGCCCACAAACGGACAAAACACAGAGCCCGCTTCCACATGAGCCGAAGCATGGATGATCGATTCGGCAAAGCCCGGTGGAAGAATGGAACGGAAGAAAGGTGTTTCCGGCATATCCACCTTGAAAACGCAATCCGGCTTCGGATAACATCTGTCAAAGTTCCATTCAAAGCGGACATGGACCATGATCATGATGAAGGCAGTAAAAGCCATCACCAAGCCCACGATGTTGAGCGAAACCGGAACGGGATATTTCCGGAATAACGCTTTGATGTTGCTGTATATTTCCATAGGGCTATTTATTTATCAAGGATTAATTGTTCGTATTATTCACTCTTCAGCGAAAGAACCGGATTGGCATGAGTGATCTGCAAACTGTTGATCACTACGGTGACGGCTACAATCAGCGCAACAATCACATCGGCCGAGAAGAGATAAAGCCATGAAACAGTAACTTTCTCGGAGAATTGCTCCAGCCACAAACCGGAAACGTAATAGGCAGCCAGGTTGCCAACAATGGCGGCTATCAACACCCATTTCATCATCTCGCCTACGAAAAGGGATAAAATCTCGGAAGTCGTAGCACCACTGATCTTGCGGATAGCGATTTCCTTACTCCTTCGCTGCGATTCGTCACGGATATATCCGATAAGGCCAAGGAAAGCGATCACAATGGAAAAGAGACTTCCGATTAGGATCGTGTCTTTCATCTTCCGGTTTTCATCATACATGCTTTGCATCACCTGTTTATACGAGAGCACTTCAATGTCTTTTCCCTCGATTTCCTGCTGTACTTCCTGCTGTATGCGGGCAATCGTTTCCGGACTTATCTCTTTTACTTTCGCTAAGATAATAGGCATATATCCGGAATCCGGCTCTGCCGTGAAACGGACGCTGGGGCGCTCGTCGTTGCGCGTCAATAATCCGATCCGATAGTCTTCATAAACGCCACTGATCGTCAGGACACCCAGATTCATGGCACTCTTATCGGAATGTTCGGAAATCAGAATTTCTTTTCCGACAGCACCGTCTTTCCAGTCGGCAAACTCTTTCATCTTCTCCACAAACTTCCGGCTCACGGCTACTTCTTTCCGGGTTTCCGGAATGCGTCCTTCCAGTATAGGGATCTCAAAGAAGTCGAAGAAGCCTTTCGTCCCATCATATTGGTCGGCAATATTAAACAATTCCCGGTCATCATCCGGCAGATAAATATTGTTTCCCGGACTGTAATCAAAAGGGAGCGCATAGCATCGTTCAACATCGACTACATCCGGATCTGACGAAAGGGCAGCTATGCTTCGGTTCGCCTGTAACTTATCTACGCCCCGGACATTATAATAGAGAACATTCTCATAAGCATAACCCGGCTGATCGTTCAACGCCTTGTCGTATTGGGCGGCAATGACAAACATAAAACAGACCAGGAAGACATTGATGGTAAACTGAACCCATAGCAAAGCGAGTTTCCATTTCCGCTTGTTCTCCTTATAATTCCGGAATGCCACACCAACCGGAATCTTATCATATAAATAACCAGGAACAACCGTAGAAACCAGAAACAACAGGAAGATGACTCCGATCAACACACCAATGGTTTCAGGAATAAAGAGTGCCATCAAACTTGCTCCCAATAAGTCCTCAACCAAAGGCTTGGCTGCCCAAATCAGAATTGCCGCAAAGGCCAATGACATAAGTAAGACCATAGCTGTCTCTTTGCTCAGCATCTTATAGATATCCCAACTGCCCGCGCCATAACACTTATGCACGCCAATCTCTTTCGACCGCCTTACCATCTCCGATATCGTGATGAGGACATAGTTCATCAATGAAATCAGAAGCAAGACCAATGAAACAATCGAGAGAATGACAATCATATTCCGTACCTGAGGTTCGGACGTATGCAACTTATCAAAAGCTGAAAGAAAATACCAGATTTTTGTCCCGTTCTTTTCCAATTCTTCCAGAGGCTGGTTCTTCTCCTGCATCGAACGGATCGCCGCTGTCAGGGAAGATGGATCTATGCCTTCTTCCAGCTTCACATACCCCTGATAACGATCGTTTCCCAGCCAATTCTCCCGACTCCATTTATTATATGATTCCATGGATAGCAAGACATCATAGTCCAAACTGCCGTTTTCCGGGAAATCTTCATAGACACCACCCACCGTAAATTTCAGACCAGACGCATCTTCGTTGTAAATGACTTGTCCGACAGCTTTATCTATGCCTCCTATTTTCTCGGCAAAAGACCGGCAAACCATGACCATTTGTGGCTGCGACAAGACCTGAACCGGATTTCCGGACAAGATCTTCCGATCAAATACATGGAAAAAGGAAGTATCCGCCAACACCAACTTACCGGAAACCGGCCGCTTGTCTTCCGTATAGAACTTCTCACTCTTAAATAGAAAGGTAGTACGGGTTGCATATGCTACACCAGGTACATACTGCTTGAATCCGGGAGCAACAGCTCCGCTCACTTGCTGATAGTCGCTAGTATCACCTTGAGTCGAATATCCTGTCATAATCTTATAAATCCGGTCGATATCCTGATAGAAGTTATCATAGGCAGATTCAAAGCAGACTTTGGCAATCAAGATACAGCCGATCGCCAAGCCGACACCCAGCGAGAAGACTTTCAATATCCAATTTCTCTTCTTCATATCCCAAGTCTTTTACAATTCATTCCTGACATCACTGACAATCCGCCCATCAAACAAGTTGATGGTTCGCTGGGCCACGGAAGCATCCTTCTGCGAGTGCGTTACCATTACAATCGTTGTTCCTTCCGAATTCAGTTCCGTCAGCAAATCCATTACTTCTTTTCCGTTATTGGAATCCAGGTTTCCGGTCGGCTCGTCGGCCAATACCAGATTCGGATTGGAAATAACCGCCCGCGCAATGGCAACACGCTGTTGCTGTCCGCCGGATAACTGTTGCGGGAAATGCTGGGCACGATGACTGATATTCATCCGTTTGAGCATGGCCGTCACACGCTGTTTCCGTTCCGAAGCACTCATGTTCAGATACTTCAAGGGCAATTCTACATTCTCGAAGACATTCAACTCATCAATCAGATTGAAGCTCTGGAATACAAAACCGATATTGCCTTTGCGGAACTTGGTGCGATCACGTTCCTTCAACTGAGCCACTTCCTGTCCCATCAGTTCATAACTGCCACCCGAAGGATTATCCAACAAACCCAAGATATTCAACAAAGTTGACTTACCACAGCCCGAAGGTCCCATAATCGCTACAAATTCGCCTTTCTTGATTTCAAAAGACACACCATTCAACGCCGTTGTTTCTATTTCTTCTGTACGGAAAATCTTGCTAAGTTCTGTTACTTTAATCATAATCGTTCTTTTTTATTTTGTTATTTCTTTCTTGTTTTATTATTCGTTTTTCAATGTCTTTACCGGATTTGTATGTATCAGCCGTAATATCTGCCAGCTAACAGATACCAATGCGACACATAACATAAATAGCAAAGACAATACATATACTTGGATCGGATTGTCAATCCGATAACTATAGTTCTCCAACCAAATACCGGAAACGTACCAGGATAATGGAATACTAACCAATACCGCGATAAGAACCGCCTTCAAAAACCGGGAAGATGTCTCAACAAAAAGCTGGAAACCTTCGCAACCCATCACTTTGCGCAATGCAACTTCCTTGGCATGTTGACGAGCATAATAAGTACTCATGGCAAACATGGCCATCGACGTAAGCAGTAATATCAAAGCGGTGAAAATCATCAAGAGCTTCAAACTCTTGTTTTCGGCATCATACAAACTATAATTGATCTCGTTATACGTCTTAACCTTTATATCATCTTCCGTGAGACCTTTATTCCGGTAAAACGTCTTGATCTCATGTAAAGCTTCACGCTCATCTCCATGAACCTTTACAGCCAACATTCTAAGTACGCGGAAATCTTCATCTTTCTCCATATCCATGACCTGAAGAATTTTAAGGAACTCTGTTTTCATCGGGGTAACGGCACTCCCTTTATGGAAATCCTCAATAATACCACAAACAGAAAAACGGGTATTATCAAATTCCAATTCTGTACAATCATAATCCACACCCAAGGCTTTCAAGGCTGATTCCGTCAGCCAAATACGATAAGGCAAAGGCTCGGCATTCTGGCGGATTACTTTAAACCCCAGTATTTCAAAGGCAGATTGTGTACCATTGATTACATCCAATTTTAATTCTCCTCCGTTCTTAAAGACACTGACAACAGAAGATCCCAACGTCATTGGATCAAACTGAAGCCAACCTACATTTTCAACACACGACAATGAACGAAGTTCATCAACATGATAGTCCGACGGTTTAGCAGCATTTTGCACGCTGATGATACCATTCTTCTCATACCCCATCGATTTATGAATCATATAATTAATCTGCAAATAGATTACACCTGCGACAGACAAAGAGATAAAAGCAATGAAACTCTGAAAGCCAATCAGTATTTTCCCCAAAGTCATCTTGCTGGTCCGGGTAAAGTTTCCTCTTACCACATCTATGGGCTTGTATCTCGAAACGATCAAGGCAGGAATAATTCCGGAACACAAAGACAAAAGAATAAGTACGGATAAGAAAAACACCGACTCGCGCCAACCAAACGAGCTGAATGGAGACACTTCTTTTCCGACCAACATCGACAAATAGGGCGAAATAAACCCAACGATCAACAAGGCAAAGGCAAACGAGACCAAGGTAAGAATGAAAGATTCACCTATATACCGGAAAATGATATTCTCTATTTGTGTTCCCAACAAACGGCGCGAAGCCATTTCCTTGGCTCTGAATCCGGTCTGAGCCACCGTGAGAGAAATATAGTTGAATACGGCAAACAATAGCAGGAACAAGCCGGCACTAGCAAACAGGTTGGTGAAATCGGCCCGGACAATTCCTTCAAAAGGAATCGTTGCTTCAAGGTCCAACTTACTTATGTCCGCAAACGAAGTCAAATGATATTCCTTAAACAGTTGATGGACATACAGCATATCTTCTTTCTTTAAGACGGATTCAATCTTGTCTTCCAAGGATTTGACATCTGTTCCTTCCGCCAACCGATAAAATAACACCGCGATTCCACTGCCATTAACGGTCATTGACTGATCCAATTCAGACAATAAGTCAACACGATAGATGATGTCTGGTACAAAGAAGATCGTATGGGAAAAATCTTTATAAATCCCTGTCACATGCAAATCCGCACGATTTCCATTGACAACAACTTCGATGTTCTTACCCAAGGCTTCTTCGTCTCCAAACAATCGATTGGCACAACTTTGTGAAATTACGACAGCATATTTTTCCTTCAACACGGTTTCCGGATTTCCTTCGCCCAATTCAAAAGGGAAAAACTCGAAGAAGTTTTCGTCTGTAATAAGAGAATTCTGTCTTTCCTTTTGACCATCTACGATCATATCCATTTCTATTCCGCCAAATATATGTGTACCGATAACGCGGCACATATCTTCCACTTCCGGGAACTTGCCTTCCAACTGCTCTTTTACGGTAGCAGATCCGATAAACATTCTCTCTGAATGTCCTACATATATATTACCTTGTCTTTTAATGGCCGAGTCTGTCTTTATCTCCTGTATGGCAAAAGAACCTATAAAAAGGACAAACGCGATGGCAATGGCCATTCCTGTCACTTCAATGGCCGTATATAATTTATTCTTACTGAGAAATCTGAAATAACTCTTCATGGTAAAATCGCTTTTATTTTATTTCAACACCAGACAATCATTATCGCCAAAGTTATCGTATCCGGAAGTAATGACTTTCTCGCCCGGATTCAAGCCATCCAGTACTTCGTAATACTGCGGGTTTTGACGGCCGATATGTATTTCCCGCTTGAAAGCCTTGTCGCCTTCGGGTGTAAGGACATAAATCCATTTGCCACCGGTTTTCTGATAGAAGGTTCCACGAGGAATCATCACGGCTTCTTCGGGTTGTCCTAACTGTAAATTCAGGTTATATGTTTGTCCGGTACGGATGTTTTCCGGATGAGCGCCGTTGAACTTGAAGTCAGCCTTGAACTTTCCGTCCCTTACTTCGGGATAGACTTTCCGAATCACCGCCGAATACGATTCGTCTTGCCGTTCAAACTGTGCTTCCAGTCCGGGCATCACCCGATCGATATAATGTTCATCTATCTGTGCTTCGATCTTATAACTGCCCAAGTTGTTAATCTGTCCGATCTTCGCTCCCGAAGAAACCGATTGCCCCAGCACCGCATCCAGTAAGCCCAGCTCTCCGTCGATCGGCGCCACAATCATCAGATGTTCTTTCCGCCGGCGGATCATCTGCATGTTCACCCGCATGTTATTCAGGCTTTCCTGCATCTGCTTGACCTGTACGCTACGATAAAGACTGTCTTGGATAGCCCGGTTCTTGACCAGCTCCAGACGACTTTCGGCCAGTTCGTAATCTTCTTCCGCCTGCAAATAGACCTCTTTCGCAATCAGGTCTTCCTGATAAAGCTCTTTCTGTGCTTCATACGCCCGACGATACCGTTTGACTTCCATTTGCAACTGAAGCATTTCCTGATGCACGTTCAGCTTTTCCTGCTCCATCGAGATCAAGGTATTACGCAAGAGGTTTTCTTTCTCTGCCAGGTCGGCTTCCGAATTGAGGATCTGCATATCCAGATTCTCGTTCTTCAGTTCGAGGATCTTATCGCCTGCCTTCACCTTCGCTCCTTCTTCGATGAAGATATCATGTACCACGCCCGACTCCAGCGGACTGATCTGAATGGTTGTCATCGGCTGTACTTGTCCGCTCACCCGAATATAATCGTTAAACTCGCCGGATATCACTTCACTGACAGACACCGTATCCGCATTGACACGAAACGTACGCACGTCATCCCGCAGCAACAAGTAAATCACAAACACCACGACCAGCGCACCCAGCCAGTACGGCATTGCCTTTTTGCTCAGCACAAGCGAAAAACCTTTCTTCGGTTCTATTTTTCTATCCATGATTCTATTTCTATTTATATTGATCCAAATAACTAATTCCTTTGTAATAACTAACGACACTGCTCTTCAGCAAATACTGAAAGCGGGCATTCAGCTGTTCGGCCTTCGCATTCAGGTAATCGTTGGAGACTGTCTGAAACTCGATCGGAGAAATCAACCCTTGCAACATCTTCCGTTCGCCCAGCCGATAGGCTTCTTCTTGTACAACCGAACGTTTCTCGGCCTGAAAGAACGCCGCCAAAGCACCTTTGCTGTCTTGTATCGCCCGGGAAATCTCGGATTCCACATCATGCAATGTCTGTTCATATTCCGCCTGAGCACGCCGCCAGTCGCTTTTCTTCTTCGATAAATTGGAATGACGGGAAAGGCGGTCGTAAATCGGTATCGACAGACTCAATTGGATGTATTCACCGCCATTGTTCCGGAACTGCGTAGCAAAAGGAATCGCCTGATAATCTTTCCGGCCGGGATAGGTATAATAACTGGTTGACCATCCGCCGTTCAACGACAAGGAAGGAAGAAACTGCCACTTGGCCGTCTTTAATTCGTACCGGGCCTGATCCATTTTCCCTTTGGCAATCCGGACAGCCGGATTATTCTCGTGCGCAAAGCTGGTAATCTCGGCCGCCGATTCCATACAGATTTCCGGCAACTCGAAAGAATCTCTTACAGCCGACATATCTACCGGAAGCACTTCTTCTACGGGCCAAAGCATCAGGGCCTTTAATGTCAGGACAGCTTCGTCCTTCTGATTCCGGGAATTGATCAGCTGGTATTCGCGATCCGCCAGATCGGCTTCCATCTGTACCACATCGGCTCGTCCTTTCTGTCCCAGTTCCAGTTGTTTCTTTACCAAAGTCAGATTGGAACGGGCAGCCTCGATCTGCGATTCCATCACCTCTACCATCTGTGTATGGAACAAGACATTATAATAAGCCTCCATCACGGAAAGACAAATCTCATCCCGCAACTTCTGTTCCTGAGAGATTCCCATCTTCACCGCAATATTCGAGATCTTGATATTATTGAGAGCCGAGAAACCGTCAAACAACGTAATACTTCCATCTACCGAATACCCATTATTAAAGGAAGTACTGCTGATGTAGGTATTGGTTTCGGGGTCGACCGCACGCCCGAAGTTACTATAAGCATACGTTCCGGCCGACACTTTCGGTGTAAAAGCTTTCAGAATCGCATCCCGCCGGCTCACCAACGCATCGGCATTGTCGGCATCCTGTATCTTCTTCTTCGAGGAATTTTCCACCGCATACGCCATACAGGCATACAACGACATCGCTTCCTGAGCCAGACAAGCCGCATGGATGGAGCATCCTAAAACCAAAGTCATTATTATCTTTCTTTTCATAAAACAAACATCTTACACCAAGAAAAATACAACGACCATGCCAGAATTATAACAAGCTTGTTTCTAACAGATTATAATTTTATCATTTCCAAGAAGTGTAAAGTTTCTTTACAAAAGGTGTAAAATAGATTGACGGTGTAAAGTTATTTTTAGCCGGTTTTCGGCTGGAGAGCAGATAAAACAAAAGGTGGTATTTCCATCAATCCCGTGAACAAGTGGTCCAAACTTCGTATCCTTTTATATTTTTGACAGATGTGCTAAAGCTTTTCCATATATGTGCTAAAGCTTTTTGATAAATATAGTAAAGCTTTTTGACAGCTGTCAAAAAATTAAAAGGTCATAGGATTTATACAAGAATCCACTTACCCATTTATCCGTTTCCGATATTTCTTAATGTCAAAAGAGCGCGATAAATTCAATAAAATCTATCGGATTACGTTATCTTTGTGATAAGCATGGCGTTATCATAATACCAGGAAATATGTCGATATGGAGTAAATTTTTAGGATTTAAGCAAACGGATGAGACGAGTCATAAGGTCGATAAAGATACTGCATCTCTATCAACCGATACATCGCGCTATACCTTTGTAGATGTTGAAATCGGTTTGCAGGATCATAAGATCCATGACATCGGAGCAGTCCGCTTTGACGGCGCCATCTTTCATAAAGCATCCAAAGAAGAACTGTTTGACTTTCTGCGCGACAGCAATTATCTCTGCGGACACAACATCATCCATCATGATGCCCAATATTTGTTTGCCGGCCGCACCTGCCGCTGGCCATTGGTCGATACGCTATATGTATCTCCTTTATTATTCCCCGAACGCCCGTATCACAGACTGGTGAAAGACGACAAACTGGTTAGTGAACAACTGAATAATCCGGTAAACGACTGCGAGAAAGCCAAGGACTTGTTGCTCGACGAAATAGCCCGCTGGAACGCCTTACCTGAAAAGAAACAGCAGATTTGGGCTTATTTGCTCAAAGATCAGGAAGAATTTACAGGATTTTTACAGCTGGTGCAAGCTATTTCTCCGGTATATATGGATCCGGTTGAACTGATCAGGGATTTTTATGAAGGGAGAATCTGTCAACAGGCAGACCTGCATATGCTCATTGAAAAATATCCTGTCGAACTGGCGTATGCCTTGGCTCTGGTCGATACAACCGATCATCGTTCCATCACTCCGGGCTGGGTACTTCGGAACTATCCGGAAGTAGAATATGTGATGAAGCTTTTGCGGCACACGCGTTGTCAGGAAGGTTGTCCATATTGCAACACCCAGCTGGATGTACACTATAACCTGAAACGTTTCTTCGGATACGATGAATTCCGTACCTACGAAGGAGAACCACTTCAGGAGAAAGCAGCCCTGGCAGCCGTGCAGGGAAAATCGTTACTTGCCATTTTTCCTACCGGCGGAGGCAAGTCGCTCACCTTTCAGCTGCCTGCCCTGATGGAAGGCCGCACTGTGCATGGGCTGACGGTCGTCATCTCGCC
>OGYL01000221.1_pt1 | contig 41994 bp, 44 predicted proteins | sample 1576541 | NCBI WGS metagenome assembly OGYL01 (sample SAMEA3541551, study PRJEB24748) | human gut metagenome | biome: human gut; feature: human-associated habitat; material: faeces | place: China | collected 2012 | reverse complement strand
ATGAAAGTATATCTACATCAAAGACATCATATACATTATACATATGGATAGATGGAGAGAATTATACTAATCCAAATACTATGATGAATAAAACATTTAGTTTTAAATTACATGCAGACGGAGAAGGGGCAGTGTTAAAACCTCCTCCAACAGCCGCAGATACTATTACAGAACTATATAAAAATGCTGAAAAAGCAACAGTGACAAATAATAGTATTGATTATCATATTGCACCAACAGTATCACTAATGAATGATAGACTAGGTGGTACTACAACTAGTTTAGATGATGGTAATATAAGATATTATGGAGCAAATCCCAATAACTATATATACTTTAATTGCTCTGACTATAGTAATCAAACATCTAGCACGTGTGAAACATGGCGAATAATAGGAGTATTTGATGGAAAACTAAAACTAATAAGAAATACAATAATAGGCGGTTTGGCGTATGATTATGATAAAAATGACGATGGTACTTCAACGACCTACGACAATAATTGGCATACGGCAACTTTACAAAAATTATTGAACGGAAGTTATTATAATGGAAATGGAAAAGTAACATACTATTCAAGTGGTCGTACTTCGACACTAGATATTGATAACATTGGAATAAAAAATGATGTTACACGTAACATTATAATTGAAACCACTTGGTATTTGGGTGGAGATAGTGGTTATACTTTTTATTCTAATCAAATATATCAAAGTGAAAGAGGAACAAAAAAATGTAGTGATTGCACTTATAATACAACTTGGTATGGAAAAATAGCGCTTGCGTATCCAAGCGATTATGGTTATGCCGCTGCTTTTGGTGATGGTACCCAAGTTTTATGTAAAAGCAGTTTATCTGGGTATAATGGTACACCTTGTACTGCAAATAATTGGATGAAAGGTATTTTAGGAACTTCTAATTTTGGAAGACTATTAACTCCTGATTCTTCAGCTTCTACTTATAGTTGGTTTGTAAGTCAGCATGGTAATGCTGGCGGACAAAGTACTACTAGAGATTATATAGGAATTGCCCCAGTCCTTTATCTGAACTCTGATATTAGACTAGAATCAGGAGATGGTTCCTCAACTAATCCATACAAGTTATCTGTATAATTTCTAAGTATATATACAATGCTTATATATAATAGGTATGTAGATACATTTAATTAAGACAAGTATACTTGGCTTAATTAAACACTAATAAGACTTAGAATAAGGCTTATTAGTAAATATATTATAAAGAAACAAACACTTATATAGGTGTTTTTTCTTTACTATTTAGAACTTTTATGATAGTATATTAGATACTTGGAGGATGTTATGTATACAGAATTATTAAATATTATCTATACTTATGTTTTTAATTATAAAGAACCAGATAAACATTTTCTAGAGGATGTTTTAGATATAGCTATTAATAAAGATAATTTAAGAGAATATATTAAGAAAATAGATTATAATTATGATTATAATGCTGCATATGGGTTTACCTCTAAAACACTAAGATTTAATGTTGCTAATATACTCGAATATGCTAAAAAAAGTTTTAATTTTTATAAGAATTCTTATGAACCAATAATAAATATAAGTGATTTAGAAGAATATATTTGTTTATCTTTAATGTTTATTTTAACTATATTACACGAATTAGAACATGCAAAACAAATAAAGACATTAGAAACTACTAATGGAAATACTTTTGAAAAAAGTTTAATTCAAAATAGTCTTGATATAATATCTATTAATCCTGATTTTTATAGAAAAGAGCATGACTTATTTCCTACGGAAAGAATGGCTATTATAAATAGTACTAGTAAACTAATAGAAATATTAAAAATAGATGGTGATTTTTCTTTATTTATAAATGAAGTTTTTGTTAAAGAATATAATTGGTTTATTACCAATTATTATATACATAAAAATATATCATTACTTGAATATATTAATATTTCTGGAATTCATCTATATTATGAAGATATTTTAATTAATAAAGAAAATAGTAAAAAATTATTAAGAAGAGTTAAGAAAGAAGTTTCTCTTGATAATAGAATATTATTTGGTTTACCTATTACTAAAAAAGAATTAACTAAAATAAATAGTAAATGATATAGGAGTAGTATTATGTATGAAGAACTATTGAATATTATCTATACTTATACCATTAATAAAAAAGTACCTGATGATAATTTTATAGATAGTATTATAAGTATAATAATTAAAGAAGAAAAGCTAATAGAGTATGTAAAAGATATAGATTATAATTATCAAAATATAGCCTTAGCCTCTTACTTTTATGAAAGCAGAATATTAAAGTTTAATATAAACAAAATGATTAAAGATTATTCTGATATCTATAAAATACATAAAAGAATATATGATACTAGTTCTGATTATTTTGATAAATACTTATTTATATGTTTAAGTGTATTAGAAGTTATCTTTCACGAGATAGAACATGTTATTCAAAATAAAAAGGCTAATACTTTACCTCAAGATAGTTTTGAAAGAAAACTAATTGAGATCAATAATATTGCGATAGAAGTATATCCTAGTGTATATAAAAAACATCATGATTTATTTTCTATAGAAAGAGAGGCTAATATAATTAGTTGTAATAAAATAAGAACATTCTTAGATATGTCTGAGATTACTACTAGATATATTATAAATGTTTTTAATAGCAAATATAATAGATTAATAAAAGAATATTATTCAAAGAATAGTTGTCCTTTATTGGAGCTTTTAACTATTACTGGAGGTAAGATATCATATAGTGGTATTTCTATTACTAGAAATAATACTAATAAAATATTAATGAAAACAAAGAGAAATCTTTCTTTAGAAGAAAGATTAATAAAAGGGCTACCTTTAAATAAAGAAGAATATTATTTAATTAAAAATAAGGAGCAGACTTATGAAAAATTTATATGATGAGAGTATAATGTGGGGTACACACGCTAGTGTAAAAAATATTGATAACAAAATATGTCAAAAAGTATATGAAGAATATACTATGACCACTATTAAAGATCATGTTATAGATGAATGGGTATTTAATACTATTAAGAGTTTAGATTTAGAGTCTTTAGTTAAATTATATGATTATGTATTTAATACTATAAGAGGTCAAATAACTAGTTATACTATGGAGTATTATGAACCATTTATCGAAGATATTCTAAATATAGATACATACTATATTATAGATAGTTTTATAAAGATATATAGAGATGTTATAATATTATCAGAAAATAGTATATTAATTGGTGATATGAACTTTAGTAATATAATATTTGGTAAGAATGGTATTAAGGTAATTGATTTTGATAATTATAAAAAGTCTACCCTTAGTAGAAATAAATTAATAGAATTAAATAAAGAAGAACTATGTAGATGTTTTAAAGGGGCATATAGGAATGCTTTATATAACATTTTAATAACTAAATATATTCCCAATAGTATCGGTAAAATGATGGATTTATTTAATCCTGATGTAGATAATTTACCTAGTCATGTTACTAAAAAATTAGTTAAACATCCCAATTTACTACACTTTTTTGAGGATAGAAATGTGTAAACCAATAGTTAATTGTAACTACAGATGTTTACACGTTTTTAATATTCTGATATAATGTAATAAAGTTTATATTATAGAAGGGAGAAGAAAATATAAATTAGCGCCAGACTAGAAATGGTTAACGAGGTATGTAGTTATCGAGTTTTCGGCGGATACTACATTGGGTGTATATGCTCATTAGATTATTATAAAAAAACAAAATCAAAATTGTAACAAGATAATAATCATATATAAGAGGAGGTTAAAAATTATGTGTGGCATCGTAGGTTATGCAGGAAATAAAAAAGCGTTAAATAAAATACTTACAGGTTTAAAATCTTTAGAATATAGAGGTTATGATTCGTCAGGTATTGCTTATATAAAAGATGATGAAATCAAGATAATTAAAAAGGAAGGCCCTATTAAGAATCTTGAAGAAAATATAAATTATGATGAGGATACTAATATTGGTATATCTCATACTAGATGGGCTACTCATGGAGAGGCTAATGATATAAATGCTCATCCTCATAGACAGGGTAAAATAACATTAGTACATAATGGAATTATTGAAAATTATGATGAGTTGAAAAAAGAACTAACAAAGAAAGGATATGTATTTAAGTCTGGTACTGATACTGAAGTAGCTGCTGCTGTTATAGATGATGTCTATAATAAAGAGAAAGATATGATTAAAGTATTAAATAAAATTACTCATATTCTTAAAGGTAGTTATGCTTTTAATATTATAAATGATGATTATAAAGATATTATCTTTGGTATTAGAAAAGATAGTCCTTTAATCGTAGGCATTGGAGAGAATGAAAATGTTCTTGCAAGTGATATACCCGCTATTGTGCATATAACTAATAAATATGTAGTACTTGATAATTACGATGTAGTATATTTAACTAAAGATAACGTTAAGTATTATAATAGAGCAGGGAAAGAAATAAAAAAAACAGTAAAAGAATTTCCTTTAGAAAAGGAAACTATTAGTAAGAATGGCTATGATCATTTTATGTTAAAAGAAATTAATGAAGAACCAGAACTTGTAAAGAAATTACTTAATTTATATACTGAAAATAACAAAGTAAAAGATATCTTTGATATAAAAAAATATAAAAATATTGATATTGTTGCTTGTGGTAGTGCTTCTTTTGCAGGACAACTTGGTAAATATTATATTGAAAAATTTGCTAATATTAGAGTTAATGTATACTTTGCATCAGAATATAGATATCAAACTAATTTCTTTGATAAAGATACTTTAGTTATACTTATATCACAGTCAGGTGAGACTGCTGATACATTAGCATCATTAAAATTAGCTAAAGAGAATAATATTGATACTTTAGCTATAGTAAATAGACATGAATCTTCAATAGCAAGGGAAGCTAAATATGTTATATATACTGAGGCTGGTATTGAAGTAGCAGTAGCTACCACTAAAGCATATCTAGCCCAAGTATTAGTACTATTATTTTTAGCTATTAAAGGTAGTAGTATTGAAGAAGAAACTATTAATAGTTTAAAACCACTTCCTAATATATTTACTAAATATATTAATGAATATAATTATGAAGAAATTTCTAAAATAATGGTTAATAAAACGAATATCTTCTATTTGGGTAGATTAGTAGATTATTACTTGGCTATGGAAGGTAGTCTTAAATTAAAAGAAATATCTTATATACATAGCGAAGCCTTTCAAGCAGGAGAATTAAAACATGGTAGTATATCTTTGATAGATAAAGACTTTGGTGTAATCGCAGTAGTTACTGATAAAGAAATTAGTGAAAAAACTATTAGCAATCTAAAAGAAGTAGAGTCTCGTGGAGCAAATATTGTAACTATTACCAATATTAAAGATGATGATTTTTCTAAGTATAAAATATTATTAGATGATTATAATGAGGTTCTAAATCCATTAATGGCAATAATACCTATGCAATTACTTGCTTATAATATAGCTAAATTAAAAGGTTGCGATATCGATAAACCTAGAAATCTTGCTAAATCTGTAACAGTGGAATAAATAAACAGGCTAATTCAGTCTGTTTTTGTGTATAAAAATCCACTTTGCGCATACAATATATGTAGTAATATTGTAGTAAGTATATTGACTTTTACTACTTATTGTGCTAAAATTAATATTGGGAGATGATACTATGGCAAATTTAACCAGTGCTATAAATATTCAAGTTGATAGTGATACCAAAAAACAAGCCACAGATATTTTAAATAACCTAGGCTTAAGTATGAGTACTGCAATTAACATATTTTTAAAACAGGTAATAAAAAGAGATGGCATACCATTTGAAATCGTAAACAATAAACCGAATGAAGAAATGTTAAAAGCAGTTCAAGAAGTAAAAGAAATGATATCACATCCAAATGATTATCCGCGTTATACTAATAGAGAAGATTTAAAGAAAGCATTACTATCAGATAATGAATAACTATAAATATGATGTTCAGTATTCTAACCAATTTAAAAAAGGATTAAAAAAATCATTAAAGCAAGGAAAAGATATTAATAAATTATTAGATATTGTTGACAAGTTAGCAAATATGGAAAAATTGGAACGAAAATTTAAAAATCATAAACTTGTTAATGATAAATACTATATTGATTGCTTTGAGTGCCACATTGATCCTGATTGGTTACTAATATACAAGTACAACGAAAACGAATTAATTCTCTTATTAGTAAATATTGGAAGTCATAGTGAAGTATTTTAAGAATTATATATGATAAACAGGCTAATTTAGTCTGTTTTTTCTATGTAATACATTGTAAACAAAAAGTAAACAATATTGATTTATTAGTTATAGTATGATATTATTAATTTAGCGATAATCAGGAGGTAAAAATACTATGACTTATTTTGATGAAGAATATATTAAATTATTAAAGAGGATATTAAAAGAAGGGGAAGAAGTAGAAAATAGAACTGGTATTAATACTGTTAAATTACCAGAACATTACTTTAAGTTTGATTTAAGAGATGAATATCCTATTTTATCTACTAAGCAAACATTTTATAAAAATGCTATATTAGAAATGTTATGGATATGGCAAGCAAGTTCTAATGATGTGGAATGGTTACATGAGAGAAATGTTAAAATATGGGATGAATGGATGGTAGACGATGATGGTATATATAGAATATATGAACCAAATACAAAAGATTATAATCCTGATAAGGAAGTAACTGTTATGGACCCACTTAGTGTACCACTTAGTGATCCGTTTGGTGAATATACTTCTTTTGAGCCTAAATATAATGATGAAGGTAAACTAATGACTGCAAAAAGTAGAATACCTGGTAAAAATATTAAAGCTGCTAAATGGTATGGCAAAGGATATGCTGGTACTATAGGTACTGCTTATGGTTATATTACTAAAAGATATGATATGGCAAGATCTTTAATTAACTCTATTAAGAATTGTCCTACTGCTAGAAGAAAAGTCTTTAGCTTATGGCAAAATGAGTTCTTAAGAACAGCAGTTCTTCCATCTTGTGTTTGGAGTACTGAATGGAATATATATAAAGATACATTAAACTTAGAAGTACATCAAAGAAGCTGTGATGTACCATTAGGACTTCCATTTAATGTAACACAATATGCTACATTGTTAAAAATGATTGCACAAGTAACAGATTTAGAACCGGGTTTTGTATCTTATTCTATCAATGAACCACATATTTATGTAAATCAGTTAGATGGTATAAAAGAACAACTTAGAAGAGCAGAAACTTATGAATATTTAAAAGATAAGAGTGAGTTAGAATTACTATGCGAAGAAAGAGGTAATTTACTTCAAATGAAGAACTTAGATAAAAACAGCAAAGAATATCAAATATTAGATTCTGATAATAAAATAATTGATATATTATTAGATCCTAGTACTCCAGAACTTATTCTTAATAAAGAAGTTACTGATTTCTTTGATTTTGATAATTCAAAAGAATTAAGTGATGTTAAACTAGTAAAATATAAGCATATGGGTAAGATACCAATGCCTATAGCACAATAGGGGGGATATATATGAAAAATTTAGCTTTAATTGCCGCAGTTGGTTATAATAATGAATTAGGACTTGATAATAGATTATTATGGCACATACCTGAAGATTTAACTTTTTACAAAAAAATGACTATGGGTAAAAATATTATTATGGGCAGGAACACTTTTGAAAGTATGCCAGTAAATGCTCTTAAAGGAAGAAACCCAATAGTACTAAGTAGTAAAGATATAGATAGATATGCTGATGTTATTTGTTATAATAATATAGAAAATTTATTAAGAATGATAGAAAATAGTTCTGATGACTTTATGGTTGTTGGAGGAGCAAAAGTATATAAAGAGTTTCTACCTTATGTAGATGTTATGTATTTAACAGAATTATACAAAGAATTTATCGCTGATGCTTATTTTCCTTATGTCGACTTTAGACAGTGGGATAGTATTAAGATTGCAGATTATATGGATGAAAATATTCCTTATGAAAGAAATATTTATGTAAGAAAGAGGATGAAATAATGGGTAAATTAATAGTAATTGAAGGCTCTTGTGACGGGGTAGGAAAAAGTACTCAATATAAACTACTTATAGATAGATTAATTAATGAAAAAGAGTATGATATTACTTCACATCACTTTCCTAGTTATGGAACATATCAAGGTAGACCGGTTGAAGAATATCTTAAAGGTAATTTTGGTAATCATTCAGAATTATCACCTTACTTTGTAAATAGTCTATATGCTCAAGATAGAGCTATTACTTGGGTTACGGGTTTAAAAAGTGAATATGATAAAGGGAAACTAATAGTATTAGATAGATATACTACTTCATCATTAATATATCAATCATCAGTTATTAATGATGTTAAAGAAAGAGAAGCATTTATAGACTATGTTTATGATTATGAATATCATAAACTTGGTATACCTGAACCTGATTTGGTAATCTTCCTTCATGCACCATTTGAAATAACACGAAATCTAAAAGATAAAAGAAAAGATAATGATGGAATAAAGAATGATATTCATGAAAGAGATTTAGAATTTATGAAAAAAGTATCTGATACTTCAATATATATAGCTAAAAAATATAATTGGGATTTTATTGAATGTACTGATGGTACTAATATGCGTAGTATTGAAGATATACATAATGATGTATATAATTTAGTTAAAAAGAAAATAAAGAAATAATTAGAAAGGTATAACTAATATCTTTCTTTTAATATATAGTTACGGCTTATATATAATAGATGTTACTGACACATTATTATTAGACTATAGGCTAATAATAACACTTTAATACCTTAGGATTAAAGTGCATAAAATAGTTGAAAAATAGTATAAAATACTATATAATTAAATTGGTGATTTAAATTGATAAATAAAGATATAAAGATGATATTTATGGGTACTCCTTCTTTTGCAGTGCCAATATTAGAAGAATTAATAAATAAATATAATGTAATAATGGTTGTATCACAGCCAGATAAAGAAAAAGATAGAAAAGGTAATATAATATATTCTCCTTGTAAAGAGATTGGTATTAAGAATAATATTGAAGTATATCAGCCTATCAAGATAAGAGAAGAATATCAATATATATTAGATAAGAAACCAGATATTATTATAACTGCTGCCTATGGACAAATAATACCAAGTGAAATACTAGACTATCCTAAATATGGTTGTATTAATGTTCACGGCTCTCTCCTTCCTAAGTTAAGAGGAGGTGCTCCTATCCATCATGCTATAATTAATGGTGATAAAGAAGCAGGAGTAACTATTATGTATATGGATAAGAAGATGGACAGTGGTGATATAATTAGTCAAAGAAGTATAAATATAGATGATAACATGATATTAGATGATTTATATTATAAATTATCTATATTAGGTAGAGACTTGCTTATGGAAACACTACCAAGTATCTTAAATGGTACTAATAGTAGAATAAAACAAAATGAAGAAGAAGTAACTTATGGACTAAATATTACTAAAGAAGAAGAACTAATTAACTTTAATGATAGTGTAAGTAATGTTCATAATAAAATAAGAGGATTATCTAGTATACCTGGTGCTTATGCTATGTTAAATAATAAGAGAATGAAAATATATTTATCAGAAAAAACAAATAATATATCTAAAGAAAAACCTGGTACTATTACTGATATAAATAAAAATGGAATAACAGTTAGTACTAAAGATTATGATATAATACTAAAAAATATCAAATTAGAAGGAAAGAATAGATGTGATGTAAAAGACTTTATCAATGGTATAAAGAAAGAAAATTTTATCGGAGGTATATTTAATGAGTAAAGAAAAAGAAGAAGTAACTAAAGAACCTAGTAAATTTGATAAATTAAAAGAAATGTGGAAAGATAAAAGAGGTAGGGCAAAAATAAAACTATGTCTATATCTTATCTTCTTTGTCGGAGTAGTTATCTTTGCTAGAGTACTTAGTTATCAAAACTCTAAACTACCATATAATGATAATGTTAATGATAATAGTTTTATTTATACTTTAAAAGATAACTATGAATATGATATAAATATTGAGAAAGATAATAATAAATATAATTATCATGGAAGAAAACTAGGACTAAATGAAAGTATTAAAGTAAAAGATGATAATAAAGAAGAATACTATTATGTTATGAATAATAAATATTATTCACTAGATAATAAAGGTAATTATATATTATCCACGAGTGAAGAAGTATATCCTTATATAAACTATAAATTTATGAATATTAATTTTATCAAAGAATTAATAGAAAACTCTATCAAAGAAGAAAATATATATAAAGTAAAATTATCTACTTTAGTACTTAACAATACTTCTGATAATTATATTACAATAGAAATAAATGAAGATACTAAAACTATTACTATAGATTATACAGAATTATTTAAAATAGATGACTCTTCTATTAACAAAGTATTAGTTACTATGACATATAGTAATATTAATCAAATACTATCACTTGAAGAATAATTGGATTGTAATATATTATCTACAGAAAGCGGATATGCTGTAAGATGGTAAGACATTGAATGTCTCCATAGTGGCTATCCGCTTTTTATTATATTTACAATAAACTACTAATTAAAAAGAATTTAAATATATAAATTATGCTTATATATAATAGATATGTAGATATATTATTTTGAGACTTAAGGCTCAAAATAACACTAATAAGACTTACAAAGTAAGGCTTATAGTGAACATAATAAAATACTTTGGTAGGGTTTACTTTTCTTTAGTTTTATGTAATAATATATCTAGGTGGTATAATGAAAGAATATATAGTATTAGTACCAAATAATATAAAAAATAAAATAATAGAATTATCCAGAATAAAATATTATAACTATAATATCAAATTTATGAGTATAGATACTTTTATTAAAAGAGTAACATTTGATTTTGATGAAAAAACAATATATAATTTAATGAAAAAATATAATTATAACTATAGTACATCTTTAGTATATTTAGATAATTTAAATTATATAAGTAATAAACTAAGTAACAATAAAATGACTAAATTAAAAGAAATAAAAGATTATTTAGATAGTAATAAGCTACTTATATATGATAATTTATTTAAAGAATATGTTAAAGATAAAGAAATATATATATATGGTTATGACTATATTAATAAATATTATAAAAGTATTTTAGATAACTATAACTATAAAGTAATAGATTATGAATATAAAGATTATGCTATAAAAGACATATATGAATTTAATTATATAGATGATGAAGTATTATTTGTTATAGATAATATATGTAATCTAATTAGTAAGAATATTAATATAAGTAAGATAAAACTAATAATATCTAATGAATATAAAGAACCTATATATAGATTATTTAAAATATATAATATACCAATATCAGTAAAAAATAGAAGTATATATTCTATCAAAGAAGTAAAAAATATATTAAATAATTTAAATAATATTAATGAAGAAATAGATAGTATTAATGATACTAGTATTAAAGAAAAGATAGTTAAAGTAATTAATAAATATAGTTTTATTGATAATAAAGAAGAAGTAAAAGAATTAATTGTTAATGACTTAAAAAATACTTATCTAAATGAAGATAATACTGGTATTAAAATAGTTAGTATTAATGATTATTTTGATGATGATGACTATGTATTTTATTTAGGATATAATAAAGAAAATATTGTATTATATAAAGATAATGAATATTTTAATGATAAAGAAAAAGTTATATTAGGATATGATACTAGTATAGAATTAAATATAAATAAAAAGATTGAAATAATAAAGAAGATTAAGAATATAAAGAATCTTACTATTAGTTATAAACTATTTGATAATAGTGGTAATTATACTAGATGTGATCTAATTAATGATATAAATATTATAGATAATTATAAAACTAAATATACTAATTCAAATATGATGAATAAAATCTTTTTGGCTATGAAGTTAGATAATTTAGTTAAATATAATATAAAAGATAAAGATATAGATTTATTATCCTCTAATTATGATATACCATATATGCAGTATGATAATAAATATCATAGTGTAGATAAAGATAAATTATATAAATATTTAAATAATAAACTATTACTTTCTTATACAGCATTAGATAACTACTATAAATGTAAGTTTAAGTATTATTTAAATAATATATTAAAGATAAATATTATTAAAGATGATTTTGCTATATTAATAGGTAATGTCTGCCACTACGTATTATTACATATGGACGATATAGATTTTAATTTTAGTAATGTCTTTGATGAATATATAAGTAACGAGAGAGAATTTAGTAAAAGAGAATTATTCTTTCTTACTAATATTAAAGAAGAATTAGAGTTTATTATAACTACCATAAGAAAACAATATACTTATAGTACTTTTGATAAGAATATGAAAGAAAAAGAAGTCTATGTAAATAAAGATAGAAATATTAAAGTTACTTTTATGGGTAAGATAGATAAAGTACTATATAAAGAAGAAGATGATATTACATATCTTGTAGTTATTGATTATAAAACAGGAAGTACTAATATTAATCTTAAAAATATGGAATATGGACTCGGATTACAACTACCAATATATTTATATTTATCTAGTAAGATGGAACTTAAAAATGTTAAAGTAGTAGGCTTTTATCTTCAGAAACTATTTAATACTACTTTAGATAATAGTAAAGACTATGATACCGCGAAAGAAAATAACTTAAGACTTGAAGGCTACTCTATAAATGAAGAAAATATATTATCTAAATTTGATACTACTTATAATGATTCTAAGTTAATTAAGGGTATGAAGACTACGAGTAAGGGATTTAGTTCTTATAGTAAAGTTCTTTCTGAAGAAGAGATAGATGATATGCTAGATAATACGGATAAGTTAATTGATAAAGCAATAGATAATATATTAGAGGCTGACTTTGAAATTAATCCAAAGGTAATAAATGGAGAGAATGTAAGCTGTAGTTTCTGTGAATATAGAGATATCTGCTACTTAAGAGAAAAAGATAAAGTATATATTAATAAAGATGGTGAAGATAATGGGGACTAAACCTGTTCTATATATGCCTAGATATTACTGTACGATAATGGAAAGACATTTAAATGGTAAAGATACTATTTATAAAGAAAATGCTCTAGTGCAATATGATGATGAAAATAATGAATATTTTTATCCAGGAGATAAAGATAATGGTTATGAAAATATGAAAAATTATGTTATGTGGTTTTATAATCTTTTAGATGGTATAGAAGATGAAGAACTTGATAGGAAAGTAAAAAAATATTTCTTAAAAGGAAATATTTCAGATACTGATGGTACTTTATATGTAGATGAGAGTACTCTAATAAAGGTGAAGGATCATGGAATTAGCCGCAAATAAAGAGTTGTATCAGGTATATGCTTCAAGCTATTTTGATAAAATAATGCCGGAATTATCTGCTTACTTAGATAAAGGTATTATAGAAGTCTGCAATTTTTTTGAATTAGAACACATTAATAAATTAAAAATATACTTATATGATAATGCTGAAGAATATCAAAAGTTATTTAAAACACTATATCCTCTAAATGGGATTGCAGGTTGTTTTGGATATGAAGATGTTAAAATATATGCTGATTTAAATAAAATAGATAAACATAGATTATTTACTTGTATACTTCATGAACTTACCCATGTGATTTATAGAAACTACATTCAAGAAAAAGGAATAAATAACCGAATAGTGTGGTTTGATGAAGGACTAGCTAGTTTTCTATCAGGAGAGAAGAATGCTCTTATTGATAATGATAGATTAAAAGAGTTCATTGAGATTAAAATTTCTGGTGAAAATAAAGAAATACCTAAGATATCTTATTTACATAAACATGGTACTAATTACGGTGAGTTTGTAGATGCTAAAACTAATAAATATAATGGCTATGACTGGTCTTATCTAATGATAAGATATTTAATAGAAACACTAAGTAAGAAAGAACTTAATGAATTAATGAGAAGCAAGCAAAGTATTTTAGATATAGAAGATACTATAACTAATGATACTTATAATTATTTTACTAAGAAAGTAAAAACAAAGTAGGAGGGTTTTATGAATACTTATATTTTTGATAATAATCAAGATAAGACAAATGAAAAAATTCAAATGATTTTTATGGGAGAAAATACTATTTATACTGAAGAAATAGGTAATATGTATAACTTATATGATTACTTTAAAGATAATAATTTTAATAGTGATAAGATATTATTTTGTAACTTTACTGGTAATCAATTAGAAAAACTTATCATTTATATTTCTAAGTATAAATGTATAGATACTATTCTTGGTTATAATAGTATGATTATCAGTAATAAAAAGAAAATAAGAGGTTTAAATTATGCCAAAATGGACAGATGAACAAAAAGAAGCTATATATAAAGAAGGCACTAATATTATCGTATCTGCGGGTGCTGGTTCTGGTAAAACTGCTGTTCTAACAGAAAGGGTATTAGAAAAAGTAAAAAAAGGAATTTCAGTAGATAATTTACTTATTTTAACATTTACTAAAATGGCCGCTAAAGAGATGCGTGAAAGAATAGGAGAAAAATTAAAAGAAAATGGTTTTACTAAAGAACTATCTAAACTAGATACTGCTGATATAACAACATTTGATGCCTATGCTTTATCACTAGTTAAAAAATACCACTACTATTTAAATCTATCTAAAGATATTAATATTATAGATGCTTCAGTAATAGGGTTATATAAAGAGAAAATGCTTAAAGATATTTTTGAAGAGTTATATACTAATGAAGACTCTAAGTTTTTAAATCTAATTAAAGAATATGCTTTAAAAGATGATAATGAAATATTTAACTTTATTCTAAATATTAATAATAAATTAGATTTAAAAACCAATAAGAGAGAATATTTAGATAATTATATAAGCATTAAATATAATGAAGAAAATATTGATAAAGATATAGATAATTATACCAAAGTAATATTAAATTTAATTAATAATATTAGAGATTATTTAGAATATATAGATGATAGTGATTATTTTGATAAGATATATAAGGTACTTAGTCCTTTGTTATCTTCAGGTGATTACGATGATATTAAACTTAATTTAGAAGTTAAACTTCCTATAGCTAAGGGAGTATCAGATACCACTAAAGAATATAAAGATAAAATATCTAATACTATTAAAGAAATAAAAAAATTAGTTATATATGATAATTATGATAGTATAAAGAGTGGTATATTAAAGACTAAAGATTATGTAGAAGAAATAATAACGATAATAAAAGAATTAGATAAAAGAGTATCAGAATATAAAAGTAAATATAATTACTTTGAATATGGTGATATATCTTCTTATGCAATAGAACTTGTAAAAAATAATACTGGGATAAGAGAAGAAATTAAAAACAATTTAAATGAAATAATGATTGATGAATATCAAGATACTAATGATGTTCAAGAAGAATTTATTGCATATATATCTAATAATAATGTCTATATGGTTGGAGATATTAAACAATCTATATATAGATTTAGAAATGCTAATCCATATATATTTAAAAATAAATATGATTCATATAGTAAGAATATTAATGGTATTAAGATAGATCTAAATAAAAACTTTAGAAGTAGAGAAGAAGTTATTAATAATATTAATTTAATGTTTGATAGAATAATGGATGATACTATTGGAGGAGCTTCATATAAAGTAAGTCATAGAATGGTATATGGTAATCCTATGTATCAAGGTGATGGTGATAACGGGGTAAATAATAACTTTGAAGTATATAGTTATCTTAATGATACAATATTTAAAAAAGACGAAGTAGAAGCTTTTATAATAGCTAGTGATATTAAAAATAAAATTATTAATGGTTATCCAATCTTTGGTAAAGATACTAAAGGTATTAGAAAGGCTAAGTATAGTGATTTTGCTATCTTACTTGACAGTAGTAAGTCATTTGAACTATATAAAAAGATTTTAGAATATAATGATATTCCTACGAGTATTGTGAAATCAGTTAATCTAACTGATGGTGAAGTAATTACTATAATAAAGAATATAATTGGTTTTATTATAAAGATTAAAGATAATGTTATAAATAATGAATTTAAAAAATTATTTATATCAATAGCTAGAAGTTTTCTCTTTAATTTAGATGATAATATAATATTTGATTATTTTCTAAATAATAATTTTAAAGATAGCGATATTTATAAGATTAGTTATGGTATTACTAAGGATCTTGATACAATTAGTTTAGATGAAATAATTGATATAATTATTGATAAATATGATTTTTATAATAAATTATTTTTACTTGGAGATTATTCTTCAAATATTATTAGAATAGATAAATTAAAAGAAATTACTAGTAATCTAACTAATTTAGATTATGATATATATAAATATAGTGAATATTTAGAGAACATTATAGAAAGTGATATGAAGATAGAATATAATGTTACTGAAAGTAGTAATAATACAGTAAAAATTATGACTATTCATGCTTCAAAAGGACTAGAGTTTAATGTCTGCTACTACGGGGGATTATATAGTAAATTTAATATTAGGGAAGCTATAAGTAAATTTAGTTATGACGATAAGTATGGTATTATTATTCCTTATAAAGATAAATTCTTATATAATACTATTTATCATAATTTAAGTTATAGAAACTATGTATTAGAAAATATTAGTGAAAGAATAAGACTCTTCTATGTTGCACTAACAAGAGCTAAAGAAAAAATGATATTTATATTACCAGAGAATACTAAAGAAGAAGCAGGCTATATTAGTGATATTATTGATGATAGTATTAGATCAAAATATAATAGTTTTGCTAGTATTATGTATTCGTTAGAATCTATTACTAAGAGTTATTATAAAAATATTGATATTAATAGTATTGGTTTATCTAAAAATTATAATTTAGTTAAAAATGATAATTATAATAAATTACTAGGTAGAGTAGAGGATAAACTAGACGTTCAAGATATTAATATAGATATTCAAAAAGAAGAAGAAAAATCTTTTTCTAAGAAGAATATTCATATTACTTCAAAAGAAGAACAGGATAGACTTGATTATGGTAAGAAAGTCCATGAGTTATTTGAATTAACAGACTTTCATAATACTAGTAATTTAACTGGTAAGAATAGAGAGATAATAACTAATTTCTTAGATAAAGTTAATATAGACAATGCAGATATATATAAAGAATATGAATTTATATATGAAGAAGATAATACTACTTATCATGGTATTATAGACTTAATGTTAGTATATAAAGATAATATTAAAATAATTGATTATAAATTAAAGAATATTAGTGATGAAGCTTATTTAAAACAATTAAATGGTTATAAAGACTATATAGAGAAGAGATTTAATAAACCTACAAATATATATCTATATTCAGTTACTAATAATACTTTAGAAAAAATATAAAAATTATTTCTATATAATATAACTTATGTTATAATTATATAGAAAGTATTGCCAAATTAGTTTAGTGGTAGAACAAGGCCCTCGTAATGCCTAGAGGTAAGTTCGATTCTTACATTTGGCACCATTTATTATAATGATTTTATGAAAAATAAAAATATTATAAAAAACATAATTCAGATGATTGTACTTTTATTAGTCATTTCTATCTTAAGCTATGCTTTGATTATGACTAGTGATTTATTAGCCAAAGTAATAGTGCAATATTTCTTACCTTTATAATTAATCAGTTTTTGAGAAATTTATTTTTAAATTATTTTCAATACCATTTTTATTTATGGGAGTATTTATAGTTTATAAAGAATTTAAAAGAAAATGAAAAGGAGTCTATATATGAAAAAATTATTAATAATACTATTTGGAATATTATTTTTATGTGGTTGTAATTATGATAAACAAGTAGAACCTATTAAAGATAATATAGTTAATGATGTTAAAGAAGAAGTAAAAGAGGAATATGAGGATAATAATCCTATAAAAGTAGGTTTATTTCTTGCAGATGATAGTAATTATCATAATAAAAACAAACTAGTGGATACTTATTATACAAATTTTACTAGTGGAAAAGATATTGGATCATTTGAAGTGTTTTTTACTGATGATAATGTTATTGATGGTAATAGATTTAAAGATACTTGGTATAAGTATTATAATATGTATGAAAATATTAATGATTACAAAATTGGTTTTAATATTAAATTTATATTGAAAGATGGTACTAATTATAATGGCAACTTTTTAGAACCAGATGAATATAAATTTAGTGATTATTTTTATGTTTATTTATATGATGATGTTAATCAGGCTGATGGTGCATTTTATAGTCATTTAGAAAAAATGGATGATAATACTAAGATTACTTCAATTAAAATATATGCAGTAGATGGTATAGAAAAAGTAGAAAACTTTATACTTAGTGTATTTACTTATAAAGATAATAATGATTTTGATACTGATGGTAATTATAGAGGAAATTCTATATATGGTATTAGAATAAAAAGAAAATAGATAAGAAACAAAAATCTTATCTATTTTCTTTTATCTAGTTTTAGGTTCATTATCTAAGTTAGTAGTATAATATTCGTTTTCATATGAACTTAAAGTACTATTTTCATAAGCATTTAAAAGTGTTCCACGCATTATATTACTAAAAACTTCATCACTTATTTTATTACTTGTCTGATCATAATAGCCATTAATTCTTAAAAACTGCTCATAACTTTCATAACAGTATACACCATCACTATAAGATACACTACGAATAAATTTATTAAATTCTTCATTATCATTAATAGCTAATTTATAAATATATACTTCCATTGGTGTATTGGCATCTAATACACTATAATCAGATACAGAGTTATTTCCTATTTCAAACTTACCATTTTCTTTAGTTCCTAAGCCATATTCAGTTAAAGTATCTTCACTCAAATCAACAAGTGTTTGTGTTGCTTTATTAATTTTGGAATTATCTTCCATCTTTTGACCAATTTTAACTCCAGCATATAAAGTAGCAGCAGCTAAAACACCAGCGATAGTTCTTTTAAATGCTTTTTTCTTTTTTTGTTTAGCTTTTTCTTGCTCCTTTTTTAGTATTTCTCTTTTTGCTTTTAAAAATTCAACATTACTTTCTGAAGTTGGATAACTAGCTACTACAGAATTGAGTTTTTTTTCTCTTTCCCACTTGTCAAAAACATCAGATGGATCTGGGTCATGTTCACCATCAAATATTTTTCTTTTAGGATCTATTGCCTTTTGTTCTTTTTTAGGTCCATTAGTAATTTGATTTAATTCTCTATTTACTCTGTCAAAATCTTCATAAAAACGATTATTATTTTCCTTTCCCATTTTTATTTACCTCCTAGAATAAATATATATTAATTTAAATATAAAGTCAATATTTGTTGACAATTGTTTTACATTTTTAGTTTAAAATATTTTCTTTTTAATCATAATAATTATGAAAGGAGATAAATATGCAAAATTATAATGTAGTACCTAATATTATTTCAGGTAAAGATTTAGATTACTTATCTGATATGTTTAATTGGAATTATACTGGTTATAAAGAACTATATAATACATTAGAAAATATATCAGATAATGAAGTTAAAACTATGATAAGTAGGGTTAGTGAAGTATTATATAATAATATGACTAACATCTTAAATGTACTTGGAGGTACTTATGAATAATAAAATAACAAATCCTAAAACTGAAGTACCTAAAGGTATGGCATTAAATGATAAAGATTATTTAAATATGACTTTATCACTACTTAAGGATATAGAAAAAAATTATGCTATATCTTTAACTGAAGCCTCTAATGAAAATTTATTTGCTAAGTATGAAGAAATGTTTAATGTAATTAAAAGCCTTCAGAGAGAAGTGTTTGAACTAGCCTTTAGAAAGGGCTGGTATGAACTAGAAAAGGCTCCATCTAATAAGATTACTGAAAAATATAATACATTAAATACCGAGTTTAATGATTTAAATAATTAAAAAAATAAGAGCGGACCGCTCTTATTTTAATATTAATTTATCATTATCTACATCGATAGTAATGGTACTACCAAAAGATATTTTATCATTAATGATAGCCTCTGCGATTAGAGTTTCTACATTTCTTTGAACATATCTCTTTATAGGTCTAGCACCATATTTTTCATCATATGAGGCATTTACAATAAACTCTTTGGCTTTATCAGTAACATTTATTTTAATGTTTTTATCTCTTAATCTATATTCAATATCTTTGATAATTTTATTTAGAATATCATAAACAACATCTTTAGTTAAAGAATTAAAGATTATTATTTCATCTATTCTATTAATGAATTCAGGTTTAAAAGTACTTCTTAATTCTTGCATTACAAGTTCATTAGCATTATCTTTATTATCTAAGATATATTCACTACCTAGATTAGATGTCATTATTATGATAGTATTCTTAAAATCTACAGTTCTACCTTGACCATCAGTTATTCTACCATCATCTAGTATTTGTAGTAGTACATTAAAGACATCGTGATGAGCTTTTTCTATTTCATCAAATAAGACAATAGAGTAGGGATTTCTTCTTACAGCTTCGGTAAGCTGTCCACCTTCGTCATATCCTACATATCCTGGAGGGGCACCAATTAATCTAGCTACTGAATGACTTTCCATATACTCAGACATATCTATTCTTATCATATGTCTTTCATCGTCAAATAGTTCATAGGCTAGAGTTCTTGCTACTTCTGTTTTACCAACACCAGTAGGCCCTAAGAAGATAAATGAACCAATTGGTCTATTTGGATCTTTAATACCCGCTCTTGAACGAATAATGGCTTCAGTTACTAAGTGAATAGCATTATCTTGGCCTTTAACTCTTTCTTTCATTTTGTCTTCAAGATGTAATAGTTTTTCTTTATCTCCTTCAGCTAATTTAGATACTGGTATATTAGTCCATTTAGATATAATGGCGGCGATGCTTTCTTCATCAACTGTATCTGATAATATTTCTGATTTATTAATCTCTTCAAGGGAGGCTAGTTCTTTTTCTAGTTTAGGTATAGTACCATGTCTTAGTCTAGCGGCACTTTCTAAATCATAGTTATTTTCAGCAGTCTCTAATTCAAAGTTAGCACGATCTATTTCTTCTTTCTTTTTACTAATCTTAGTATTAACAGTCTTTTCTTCTTCCCATTTGGTCTTTAGATCTTTTTCTTTTAATTTAAGATTATCTAGTTCTTTGTCTATCTCGGTAATTCTATTTTTAGAAATATTATCTTTTTCTTTCTTTAGAGCTTCTTTTTCTATTTCAAGTCTCATAATATTTCTTTCTAGATTATCTAGAGCAGTAGGAACTGATTCCATTTGTACCTTTATAGTAGCGGCAGCCTCATCAACTAAATCAATAGCTTTATCTGGTAAGAATCTATCAGTAATATATCTATCAGATAGGGTAGCGGCAGCGATTAAAGCTTTATCTTTAATTGTTACACCATGGAATACTTCAAATTTAGACTTTAGACCACGAAGAATAGTAATAGTATCTAGAACTGTTGGCTCTTTTACTAATACTTTTTGGAATCTTCTTTCTAGTGCAGCATCTTTTTCAATATATTTACGATATTCATTTAAGGTGGTAGCACCAATACAATGTACTTCACCACGAGCTAGCATAGGTTTTAACATATTACCAGCATCCATAGCGCCTTCAAGAGCACCAGCACCTACAATCATATGTATTTCATCAATAAACATAATAATGTTACCTTCAGAGTCTTTTACTTCTTTTAGTACGGCTTTTAGTCTTTCTTCAAATTCACCACGGTATTTAGCACCTGCAACTAGGGCACCCATATCTAGCTCCCAAATAGTCTTATCTTTTAGATTATTAGGAACATCGCCTTTAATTATTCTTTGTGCCAAACCTTCTACAATGGCGGTTTTACCAACACCAGGTTCACCAATTAATACAGGGTTATTTTTAGTTTTACGAGAAAGTATTCTAGTAATACTTCTTATTTCTTCATCACGACCAATAACTGGATCGATTTTACCATCTTTAGCAGCCTTAGTAATATCTCTACCATATTTTTCTAAAGGTTTTTGTAAATTTTCTTCATAAGGATTATTCATATTCATATATATCACTTTCCTTTCTATTACGATATATATTATACTCTAATAATTAGCAATTGTCAATATAGATTGCTAATTTTGTTAAATTAATTTACTTTTATTTAAAAGTGTTATATAATTATCTTGGAGGTAAGAAATATGTATTGTTCAAATTGTGGTAATAAGTTAAATGATAATGATGATGTATGTTTGAAATGTGGGGTTATGGTAAATAAGGGTACTAATAATAAAGTAGAAGATAAACCATTAGTTATTTTAAATATTTTATCTTTTTTATACCCATTAGTAGGTTTAATACTATATTTAAGTATGAAAAAGAGTACTCCTAATAGGGCTAAGAAATGTGGCAAATATGCCTTAATAGGTACTATAGTTTCAGTGGTGATTTTTATTATTGTAGGTATTATATTAGCTATTACATTAAATAATGTTGTTAATTCAGAAATAGCTAAATATTCTGATGAAATTAATAATAAGGCTATAGTAATGTATGAAGAGGAAAATAAAAAACAATATACTTGTTATAATCTTTATAAATTAGATAATAATAGTGATTATGTTGGTAGTGTTTCTATAGATAAAGATGGTAATGATTATATAGTTAAAACATATATAACAAAAGATAACACTTACTTTAGAGCAGAATATAAGAATAAGAAGAGAACTAGTTTTAATAATATTATAAATAATAATCCTAAAATTAATTTGTATTGTGTAGATTAATACATATAATAAGGGAGAAAAGTATATGAAGAAGTTTTTTAAAGAGTTTAAGACATTTATAGAAAGAGGTAATGTTATTGATTTAGCAGTAGGTGTAGTAATTGGATCTGCATTTACTAATATTGTTAATTCACTAGTTAATGATGTTATTACTCCTACTATTGGGTTAATAATTGGTAAAATTGATTTTAGTAATTTAGTAATACCTGGTACACAAATTAAATATGGTTCATTTATTAATAATGTAATTAATTTCTTTATTATAGCATTCTGTATATTCTTAATAGTTAAATTTATTAATAAATTAACTTCATTAAAGAAAAAGAAAGAAGTAGAAGAGAAGAAAGAAGAACCTAAGAAGAGCAATGAAGAAATATTACTTGAAGAAATACTTAATGAATTAAAGAAAAATAATAAAAAGAATAAATAATTATTATATATCCTCTTAAGTCTTAAGATAAGTCTTAAGAGGCACAATAGAGCCTAAGGTCTCTATTGTGAAAGTTTATTTTGTAAATATCTATTGTAAAATATATTGGAAGAAAGATATAACTACTATCTTTCTTTTTGCTATATAGATATGGCTTATATATAATAGATATGTAGATATATTATATTAAGACTAAAGATTAGGCTTAATATAATAGTGAAAGACTTACATAGTAAGGCTTGAACTGAATAAAAAGAATATAAAAATAATAAAAAATATTGTATAAATTATAAAAGTATGTTATATTATTTAATGTAAAAAAGGAGATTATATGGAAGAAATATTAAATAGTACAGAAGAAAAGATGATGTTAACAATTGAATCTTTAGAAAACAAGTTTACTAATGTTAGAGCAGGTAGAGCTAATCCTAATATGTTAGATGGTATTATGGTAGAATATTATGGAGTACCAACACCACTTAAAAGTTTAGCAAATATATCTATACCTGAGGCTAGGCAATTATCTATTAAACCATTTGATAGATCATGTCTTGGAGCAATAGAAAAGGCTATCTTTGAAGCTAATTTAGGAGTAACTCCTAATAACAATGGAGAAGTAGTATTTATAGTAATACCACCACTTACTGAAGATAGAAGAAAAGAATTAGTAAAACAAGTTAAAGGGTTAGGTGAAGAAGCAAAAATAGCTCTTAGAAATATTAGACAAGATGCTAATAAAGCATTAGAAAACTTAGAATTACCTGAGGATGAAGAAAAAAGAGGTAATGAAAGAGTACAAGATTTAATTAATGAATATAATAAAATTGTAGATGAAAAATTAAAAGAGAAAGAAAAAGATTTAATGACTATATAATAAGACAGTGATGAGGAAGTAGTAATACTATAAAAATAATTATTAGCGAGCTCTTAGAGGGTGAAAGAAGAGTTAATTATTTAGTATGAATTCACCCTTTAGTTTTATACCGTTAATCAGGTTAAAGATTTAAGAGTATAACTTATGTTATAAAGAAAGGTGGTACCGCGGATATTAATTCGTCCTTTTATGGTATCATCTTTTTTCTTTTTTAGAAGGAAGGTATTAAATTGGAAGATAAACTAAACTATTTATTTAAGTTTATATCTTATGCTAGTTATGAAAAGTTAATTAATAGTAAAAATAATTACTTATTAGAATTACTTGTAAATAACTCTAGAAATGTTAATTTAAATTGTCTATATTTAATTAGATATGGAGTATCAGATATAGAAAAAGTAATATTAACTAAGACTGAAGATATAACTAAAGATCATGATGAATTTATAAAAGATATTAAGTCTTTAGAAAAGAATTTAAATAAGAAAGAAATAATAGCATTATATGAAAATGCTTAATGAGGGGGATGTTATGATAGAAAAAGATTTTAAAATGATTATTGCTAATATGAAGAAAGAAATTATAAGTACTCAAATAAAAACAATACAGGAAGTTAATAGTAATTTAATTAAACTATATTTCAGGTTGGGAAAAATCGTATCAGAAAATAAAGTTTATGGGAATAATTTTACTAAGCAGGTTTCTACTGAACTTAAATTAACTTTTCCTTCAATGAAGGGATTTTCGGAAAGAAATATTAGAGCGATGCGATTGTTTTATGAAGAATACAAGGATGATGAGAGTTGGCAACAACTTGTTGCCAAATTGCCTTGGGGGGCACAATATACTTTTAATTGAAAAAATCAAAGATAAAAGTTTAAGGAAAATATATGCTGAAAATACTATCAAAAATGGTTGGAGTCGTAGTGTACTTTCTATTCAAATTGAAAGCCATTTTCATAAAAGAATAGGAGGTACTAATAATAATTTTAGTGCATTATTACCACCTAATGATAGTGACTTGGTAAATAATACTTTTAAAGATCCATATATATTTGACTTTATAACATTACATCAAAATTACAAAGAAAAGGAATTGGAAGAAGCTTTACTAGATAAGATAAGGGATGTATTACTAGAATTAGGAAAAGGCTTCAGTTTTGTTGGAAATCAATATAAAATATCTGTTGATGGAAATGATTATTATATAGATTTATTGTTCTATCATTTGGAGTTAAGATGTTATATTGTTGTAGAACTCAAAGTAAATAAGTTTAAACCTGAATATACTGGGCAACTTGGTTTTTATGTAACCGCTATTGATGAAACTTTGAGAACGAAAAACGATAATCCAACAATAGGATTATTACTTTGTAAAGATAAAGATAGATTATCAGTTGATTGGTCTTTAAAATCTACAAATGTACCAATCGGTGTGTCTTCTTTTAAAGTTAAAAACATAATTCCCAAAAATATTCTTGATAAATTACCTACAGAAGAAGATTTAAATATGCATATTAATTTGGATAATCATTAATGGTATTATTGGATGGATTATTATAAGCCACTGATATTCTGTCTAGAAAATGAACATTAATTTTATTGAAATGTAGTAACTTAAAAAATGAGTTTATTTCTATAACTACATATATTATACTTTAGTTTTAATATTCATTGTGAGTTTGTAGATATCTCTTGATAAAAATCTAAGTAAGAAAGAAATAATAGCATTATATGAAAATGCTTAAGGAGGATATTATGAATATAGAAGAAATAAAGAAGAGTATTGATACTGATTTAGAGCATATTACTAAACAAAATGAACTAAACGATATCAAAAGTAAGTATTTAGGTAAAGAAGGAGTAATTACTTTACTTCAAAGTAAAATAAGAGAAATACCTAATGATGAAAAGAAAGAGTATGGTATTATGGTTAATGAAATAAGAACATACTTTAATAATTTATTTGAAGAAGTTAAAACTAGAATAGAGACTGAAGAAGTTAATAGAAAGTTAGAGAAAGAAGCTATTGATATTACACTTCCTAGTGAAGAAATAATTACTGGTAGTTTACATCCATTTAATAGAATAATTGAAGAAGTAGAAGATATATTTGTTAGTATGGGCTATGATGTAGTACCAGGTAATGAAGTAGAAACAGACGAATATTGTTTTAAGAGACTTAATGTACCTGAAGGTCATCCTGCAAGAGATGCTCAAGATACCTTTTATATTGATACTGAGTATTTACTTCGTACGCAAACATCTTGTGCGCAGGCACATACTATGGAAGAAAATGAAGACAAAGGCCCTATTAGAATAATATGTCCTGGTAAAGTTTACCGAAGAGATGACGATGCTACCCATTCACATCAATTTGGTCAAGTTGAAGGATTGGTTATTGATAAAGATATCTCATTAGCAGACCTTAAAGGTACGCTAGAAATATTTGCTAAAAAGATTCTTGGAGATAATACAAAAGTTAGATTTAGACCTAGTTATTTTCCATTTACTGAGCCTAGTGTTGAAGTAGATTTATCTTGTTTTAAATGTGGTGGTAAAGGCTGTGCACTATGTAAAAATACTGGCTGGATAGAAGTACTAGGAGCAGGCATGGTTCATCCTAATGTACTTAGAATGGGCGGCTACGACCCTGAAGTATATACTGGTTTTGCTTTTGGTACAGGATTAGATAGATTAGCAATGTTTAAGTATAACATTCCAGATATTAGATATTTATATACTAATGATGTTAGAATGTTAAGACAATTTGATAGAAAGGATGAGGAGTAATGAAGCTATCAAGAAAATTTGTAAGCGATTATATTGATATAAATGATGATATTAATACAGTAGCAGAAAAAATGACTGGTGTCGGCAACGAATACGATAGTGCTGGTAAATTAATAAATGCCTCTAATTTAGTAATTGGTGAAGTATTAGAGTGTGATATGCATCCTGATTCAGATCATTTACATGTATGTAAGGTAAATGTACGTGATGAAGTACTTCAAATAGTATGTGGTGCTCCTAATGTAAGAAAAGGATTAAAAGTAATAGTAGCCTTACCTGGAGCAGAACTTCCTGGTGGTACTATTAAAAAAGGTGTTATAAGAGGAGTAGAATCAAATGGTATGTTATGTTCTATTGCTGAACTAGGTTTAGATCATAAATTCCTAAAAGAAGATGATATAAATGGTATTCATGAATTACCAAAAGATGCCCCAGTAGGTGAAGATCCTATCAAATACTTAGAATTAGATGACGAAGTAATAGATTTTGAATTAACTTCAAATAGGGGAGACCTACTTAGTATACTAGGTATGGCTTATGAACTTGGAGCAATCTATGATGAAAAAGTAAAAGATATAGATTTATCACATAAAGAAGGTATTGGAAATATAAAAGATGAATTGGAATTAAAAGTAGATACTGAAGCATGTCCGTTGTTCCTTGCTAGAAAAGTAGTAAATGTTACGATAAAAGAAAGTCCTACTTTTATTAAGAATAGACTAATAGCCTCAGGTATTAGACCTATTAATAATGTTGTAGATATTTCTAATTATGTAATGTTAGAGACTGGTCAGCCACTTCACTACTATGACGCTGATAGATTAGGAAGCACACTTGGAGTAAGAATGGCTAATGATAATGAAGAATTAACTACTTTAGATAATCAAAAGAGAACTCTATCTAATTCGGATATAGTAATATATAATAATACTGGGGCTATTGGGTTAGCTGGTATTATGGGAGGGCTATCTACTGAAGTAGAAAATGATACTAAAAATATCGTTATTGAAAGTGCTATCTTTGATCCAGTATTAATTAGAAAGACAAGTAAGAAAGTATTAAGAAGCGAGGCTTCAAATAGATTTGAAAAAGGCCTAGATCCAAAGAGAACATATATGGCTATGGAAAGAAGTCTTAACTTACTTGAAAAGTATGCATCTGCCACTGTAGTAGGAGGTATGCTAGAACATAAAAATATTGATATCAAAGATAAAGAAATAGAAATAGCTTATAATAAAATAAATAAAATACTTGGAATAGAACTAAATAAAAATACTATTCTAGATATCTTTAGAAAACTAGATTTTACTACTTTAGATAAAGGGGATACAGTATTAGTTACAGTTCCAAGTAGAAGAATAGATATTGCTATTGAAGAAGATCTAGTTGAAGAAGTAGGAAGAATATACGGTATAGATAATATTGAAGGTAGAAAAATGATTCTTCCGGTTAGAATGGGTAAGGTAGATAAAACTAATAGAAGTATTCGTCATTTACTTAGTAATTTAGGTTTATCTGAAACACTTACTTACTCATTAATAAAAGAAAGTGAAGTACATAAATATACTAACGATACTTTTGATAGTATAAGACTACAAGATCCTATGACGGAAGAGAGAAGTACTTTAAGATATAGTTTAATACCAAGTTTACTTTCAGTATATGATTATAATACTAATCGTGGTAATAATAATATTAATCTATTTGAAATAGGAAAGAGTTATTATGTAAAAGATAATATTCATTATGAAGATGAAAAACTAACTATTTTAATGAGTGGTACTTATTATAATAAATTAGGTAGTAATAGAGAAATAAACTACTATATAACAAAAGGTATACTAGAAAAAGTGCTTAATTATTTAGGATATAATAATAGATATTATTATAAAAAGGAAGATTTACCTAAAGAATTACATCCAGGAGTAGCTGCGAGTATCTATATAGATAATAAAAAAGTAGGTATTATTGGTAAGATACATCCTAATGTTACTAAAGATAATATCTTTGTTATAGAACTTAATTTATCCTTATTAAAAGATATTAAAGTATCTAAGATGAAATATAAAGAAATAAGTAAATTCCCTGGTATTAGTAAAGATATAGCCTTTGTCCTTGATAAGAATATAACTTCAGAAGAAGTAATTAAAACTATCAAGAAAGCCGGAGGTAAACTTCTTACTAAGATAGAAGTATTTGACTTATATGTAGATTCTTCATTAGGAGAAAATAATAAATCATTAGCCTTCTCATTATATTTTGAAGATCCAAATAAGACTCTTACCCTAGATGAAATAACTGAAATATTTGATAGAATAGCAATAGATGTAGAAAAGAAACATAATGCTAAATTAAGAAATAATTAAAAACGATTAAGAAGTTAGAAAGATATAGTGAATAATTTACTATATCTTTTTATGTATAAATATATATGCTATATAAAAAAATTAATATTTGTAACACATCATTTTTGTACTACTATATTACTTGTAGGAGATTTGGTTTAATTTTTTAGAATGTTTGTGAAGTTTTACTTAATTAATTTTTTTATTTTTATTGTATTTTGGTAAAAATTGTAAAAAAAAGGGTTGACAAACATTCTAAAAAGATATAAAATCAACTTAAATTATTTAAAAAAGAGGAGTTGAGCATTATGGTAAAATATGTTTTGTTAAATATTAATTCTATACTTAATAATGTTAGAAATAATTTAACTGACATATTTTTCTGCTGCTGCAAAATTTAAAATGTTGCTGTGACTAAAGAGCAGTACTCAGTGAATGGCTAATTTGATGTCGTTCGCTGTGGTACCGCTCTTTTGTTATATATGGAGGTGAAAGAAAATGAATAAACTTACTGTTGAGGATTTGCTTAATCTAGTTAAAAGTTATAATCCTGATGAAGTGGAAATCATAAAAAGAGCATATTACTATGCGAATAATCTTCATTCAGGACAAAAAAACAAAGTGGAGAACCTTATATTACTCATCCACTTAATGTAGCATATATACTTGTTAGTATGCATGCTGATAGGGATACAATATGTGCAGGGTTATTGCACGATACATTAGAAGATACTCATATTACTAAGGACGATTTTAATCGAGCATATTCATCAAGTACATATAATCACGAAGAATTATTAGCAATGTTAAAATATAGTGGCGAACAAGAGAAAAAATGCAATGAAAAAAATATAAAGAAATTATATTTGAAATAATCAGGTAAAATGATATAATAAAATATATAGGAAAGAAGGAATAAAATATGAAAGTGTCAAATATAGGATTAATAGAAACAAAAATAAAAAAATTAGATGAACAATTTCCGGTACAAGATATGTTGTTACAAACTGGGCAAATTGATCAATTTGCAAGTGGAATTTATGCATATGGACATATTCCGTTTTTAGTAAAGAAGAACATTAACGACATTATTATCAACACATTAACCAAATATGGCTGTACCTTAATAAATTTACCACTTTTACAACCGGAAAATATTTGGATTAGCTCTGGAAGATTAGATAGATATGTTAGCGAAGATGTTATGTTTAGATGCTTAACCGAAAAAGGTAATTTTTGTTTGGCACCAACAGCAGAAGAAGCAGTAGTAGAGTTTGCCAAATCTAGATTGACATCATACAAGAATTTACCTGTTACATATTTTCAAATCGGTGAAAAATTTAGAAATGAAATTAGAACAAGAGGATATTTGCTAAGAGGAAAATCATTTGAAATGATGGATGCATATAGTTTTGGGAGAGATGCGAAAGACTTAAACATGGAGTATGAAAAAATTAAAAAAGCTTATTTGGAAATATTTAATAAATTAGAATTGAATGTTCAACCAGTTGGTGCAGATAATGGTGCAATAGGCGGAGCAAAATCAGAAGAATTTATGTGTGTTTCAAAAATTGGCGAAGATAATATTTTATATGATAGAGTAACAGGAAAATTGATAAATAGTGAATTATTAGAAAAAGAAAATGCCAATGAGTATATCAAGGAAATTTACGGCATTACTGATTTAAGTAATTTGGAAGTGAGAAAGGCTTGTGAATTAGGACATATATTTCAACTTGACGAAAAGTATTCTAAAAGTATGAATGCATCCTATACGGCAGTTGATGGCAAACAAAAATATTATAACATGGGATGCTATGGAATTGGAGTGTCAAGAACACTTGCAATGGTTTATGAAAATAGTTTAGTAAGAAACGAAAAAAATGATTTTGTAGGTATATCTTTACCTGTTAATATTACACCATATTCTATATATATAATTGCAAAAACCGATGATAAAAATAAACTCGAATATGCAGAAAAATTATATAAACTATTAACACGCGAAGGAGTTAAAGTACTTTTCGATGACAGAGATTTCTTAAGCATCGGTGCAAAATTGAAAGATAGTAAAATTACTGGAGTACCATATACTTGTGTATTAGGCAAAACGTTAGATGAAGGTTATATAACAATTGAAAATAATAAACTTGGAACTAAATCAGATATAAGCATAAATGATATTGTAAATATTTTAAAAAAGTTTGAGGTATTAAGAGAAAATAAATTCAGTATAGAAGATATTATATTGCAAAATGCAAAACTCACAAATGTTCACGAGGAAGAATAGTAAAAAAAATAAAAAATTATAATATAAAGTTTGATGATTAGTATTTAATGCTTATTTGATTATGCAATAAAAAAAGTAATTGGAAAACAATTGTTTTTAAAAGCTAATAAACTATTAAAAGAAGTTTATGAATATAATGTGGTAAGTTGCATAAAAGAAAACAACTCAAATGAATTTTATAAAAAATTTGGATGCAAATTTCTTGAGGAATATGATTTTAATTTAAAAAATACTATTTATAAAGAAAATTTATATAAATGTCCTTAATGATAAATCTAAGATTGAATTTAAAGCTAAAAAGTGTTACAAAATATTGTTAATAACATTTAAAGGAGACAATACTTTTATTATCTCCTTTTATTAAAAAAACAGGTTATAGAGCCTGTTTTTTATATGCTTTCAACAACTGTATCATCTAGACATCTTAGTATGCAGCAGCATCCTAAATTAATAGTAAAGAATGAGTTTGTAGCTTCGTATGGAAATACACTAGTCTCATCAGTATTAGGCGCAAGTACTCTGCAGGTAGCACAGCAGCCATCTAATTTTTCTAGTCTAAAGACAGTACTTGTAGTAGTAACTGCTGGATCTTTACTAATTGGCATTGCTAATGGAGTACTTCCTCCTGAACAAGTATATAACTGTATAGGTCTAGTGTTGTAGCAGAAACTACTATTTTGTCCTAAGAATCCTCTATCACAAGTCTCTAGGCAGCAGTCATTTTGACATACACTTTGCTGAAGTATAAGGATAACTTTAAGGATATCCGCGATGCAATTCTCGCAAGTATTATTTTCATTATTACACATATAATCCACCCCTTTTTTGTATTCAATATAACTTATGACAAAAGTAAATAAAAATGCACTACGAATACCTATATAAGTTAATATTTTCATAAATTTTAATTATAAATCATATATATTAATATGAAAAAAATAAAATTGGTTAGATCAATAGATAATTATATTAATGATAAAAAGTTTAGCATATTATATAAGAATAACAAACTAGATATTATTAATTATACTAAAATTATGGACTTCTCAGATACTAAAATTAGTATTAGTTACTTAGATAGTAAATATATAATAATAGGTACTAATTTAGTTATATCTAAAATGCTTGAAGAAGAAGTATTAATAACAGGTAATATTGAAGGTATTTCTTTTAATAAATAGAAAGAGTTGATATTATGAAAGAAAAAATATTTAGAATATTTTCTAGTAATATTAAAATTAGAGTTAGTGGTAGAAATATTAATAATTTTATTAAAAGAATAATAAAAAATAATATCAAGATAGTTAAGTTAACTCCAAGAAGTCATAAAGAAGTAGATTTAATAATTGATTATAATGATTTAGAAGAAATAGAAAAATATAAAACTATTTATGATATTAAAATAGTTAGATATTACGGAAAACTACATATAATTAAATTCTTAAAAAAGAATAGATTTATTTTATTATTCTTATTACTTAGTATGATAATAGTATTTATATTATCAAATATGATATTTAGTGTTGAAGTAATACATTCAAATAGTAAAATAATTAAACTAGTAACTGAAGAGTTAAAAGATCGTGGCATTAAGAAATATACTTTCGCTAAAAGTTATAGTGAAGTAGAAAAAATAGAAAAAGAAATACTTAATAATAATAAAGATAATTTAGAATGGCTTGAAATAATAAGAAATGGTACTAAATATATTGTTAGAGTAGAAGAGAGAATTATTAATAAAGAAATAGATGATAACAAAAACTATGATATAGTCTCCTCCAAAAATGCTGTTATTAGAGTTATTGAAGCAGAGTCTGGTGAAAAAGTACGAGATATTAATACTTATGTTAAAAAAGGTGAAACTATAATATCAGCATATATTACTACTCCAAGTGAAGAGAGAATACTAAGTACCGCAAGAGGAAAGGTAATTGGAGAAGTTTGGTATACAATAGATATAAATTATCCATATTATCATCATGAAGTAAAATATACTGGTAATAAGAAAAAAGTATTAGTATTTAACTTTATTAATAAAAGAATATCATTATTTGACTTTAAAAAGTATAAAACTTTTGATAAGAATATAAAAAATATATTTTATAATAATGTAACTCCAATATCATTGAATTATGAATATCAATATGAAACTGAAGTAATTGATGATATATATACTAAAGAAGAAGCTAAAAATAAAGCAGTAGAGACCGCTAAAGAGAAGTTACTACTTAAATATAGTAATATCAAAGAAGTAAAAGATGTTACCATTGTCAATGAGATAAGTAATGATGAACAGCTTAATTTAACCTTATTTGTCAAAGCTTATGAAGATATTACTGAATATAGGGAAGTTATTATAAATAAAGAGGACACTACGAGTTAGTGTTTTTTATTTGACATTCTATCTGTAAAATATTTTTTTTGTAGAAAAAAGTCTTGTAAAAGATAAAATTAATGTTATAATTGAATTGTAGGGTAGGAGAAGTAAGCTACTCAAAAAAATAAGAAAAGGAGAAAGAAAAAAATGAAAAAGAAATTATTATTTCTAGTAGCAGCACTTGCATTATTTGTTCCTAGTGTAATGGCTGCTGAAAAAACTGCTGGTACAGAAGAAGAATTAACTAAAGCATTATCTGAAGCTGTAACTGGCGACACAATCAAACTAACTGATGACATCACATTCAGCAGTGATCATATCAGATTCAAAGGTGAAAAAGAACTTACACTTGATTTTAATAATCATAATCTTACTGGTAACGGTGAAACAACATTAATTGTTGAAAATGGTGTAGTAACATTTACCGGTAAAGGTACATTAGATGTAAAAGATTCCTATGTAAATGTATGGGGTCACGAAGAAAGTACTTCTAAAAAGAAAACAGTTCTAAACGTTGACAAAGATGTAACTATTCTTGGCTCAACAGGTATAGCTATATTCTATGATGTTAAACATGGTGCTTATAATACAGAAGTTAATTTTGCTGGAACAATTAAAGCAACTGAAATTGGTATAACTACTAACGGAGAAATCTTAAATGAAAACGGCCCAGTAGTTAATATTAAAAAAGTGCTACTATAACTGCTACTGGTGAAAATGGTACTGGTATTTATTGCGCTGGTAATGGCACTTACAACATTGAAGAAGGTGCTACAATTACTGGTGGTACTGGTATTGAAGTAAGAGCAGGTAAATTAAATGTTAAAGGTGGAACAATTACTGGTACTGCTAAAAAATTAGTATCAGAAGCAAATGGTGGTGGATGTACTACTATAGGCGCTGGAATAGCAGTAGTTCAACACACTACACAATTACCAATTGAAGTTAATATTACAGGTGGTACAATTACAGGTGCTGAAGCTTTATATGTAAATAATACTCAAGGAAATCCTACTACAGCATGGGCTAAAGTTAATGTTACAGTAACAGGTGGAACATTTAATACAGATGTTACAAAATTTGTTGGAGATAAATATGTAGTTAACAAAACTGGTAACACATATACAGTAGTAGAAAATAAAGTATTAGAAACTACAGATGAAAAAGTTAGTTTTGAAAGTGATAAAGCATTAGATAACAATTTAAAATTAGAAGTAACTGAAAAAACTGAGGATGAAATTAAAAAGGGTACTGAAAAAGTAACTGAAGCATATAAAGATAATAAAAAGGTTAAAGAAGTTAAATTAATTAATTTATATGAAATTGATGTTTTAAATGGTGATGGTAGAATTGAAAAATTAGAAGATGGTAAATTTACAATTGCCATTGCGATTCCTGAAAGTGAGCAAAAATATGATGCTTATAAAGTAATTTATATTGACGAAGATGGTAAAATTGCTGATACCCTTGATGCTAAATTAGTAGATGGTAAAGTAGTATTTACTACATCTCACTTAAGTACTTATGGTGTTGTTGGATATAATAATGTTACTGAAACTCCTACTGAAACTAAACCTGAAAAGAATCCAACTACTTCAGATATCAACTTAGCATTAATTATTAGTGCAATAGTAATAAGTACTATTGGTGTAGTTATTACTTCAAAGAAAATATCTGCTAAAGTAACTAGATAATATTAAAAGAGGAATTTTCCTCTTTTTCTTTTTATTACTTGTAAATATTTAAAATTACTAGTATAATTAATATGGTGATACTATTGAATAATAATAATGAAGAATATACTCCAAGACATGCAAATGGATTTAATAATGATTTAATAATAGATAATAGTTTAAACTATAATTATGCAAATAATACCTCTAATGATGATGATGTATTAGATATTATAATTAATGATAAGAAACATAATAAGAAAAAGAAGAAAAGAAAAAAGAAAAAAAATACTACTTGGATTTTTGTAATATTATGTTCTATATTTATATTTATAATAGTATTTTGCCTAATTAAAATATTTATTTGGGGTAAAGATAATAAAGATACTTCTAAAGTAATAAATGATATTACTAATGCGGTTAATGTTACTTTGAGAGATGATGATGATAATACTGAATTAGTTAATGATACTAATGAAGAAGAAACTAGTGATTATTGGTATTATATAAAGTTTCCTTTAATAGATGTAGATATAACTGAATTAAAAGAAAAAAATTCAGATACTGTAGGCTGGATTAATGTAAATAATACTAATATAAACTATCCGTTTGTTCAGACTAAAGATAATTCTTATTATTTGAATCATTCTTTTGATAAAAAATATAATGAAGCTGGCTGGGTTTTTTTAGATTATAGAAATAATAATGATTTAAATAATAAAAATACTATTTTATATGCCCATAGTAGACTTGATAAAACTATGTTTGGATCTCTTTCAAAGGTATTAAAATCATCTTGGTATAATAATAAAGATAATCATATTATTAGATTATCTACGGATACTGAAAATACTTTGTGGCAGATATTTTCAGTATACAAAATACCTGAAGAGAGTTATTATATTACTACTAATTTTAATAATAATGAAGAATATAATAAATTTTTAAATACTATAAAACAAAGAAGTATTCATAACTTTAATACAAATTTAGATACTAATGATAAAATACTTACTCTTAGTACTTGTTACTCTGACACTGAAAGAACAGTAGTTCATGCTAAACTAATTAAGAGAAGTCCTAAGTAAAATAGAACTGGTCGTGACCCGTAGAGGTGCGGCCAGTTTTGTAATTAGTTTCAATTATATTATATAATATTTTTAGGTATAATAACCTCTCTTATATATGATAGATATGGTTGATATATCATTTATAGACTACAGGCTATAAATGACACTTAGAGATAGCAATTCTAAGTGAAAAAAGATATAAAAACTTATAATAATATATTTAAAATATTAATATTTTGTGGTAGAATTAATAAGAGGTGTATTTTTATGAAGACAAACAGAACAATTACTAGAGAAAAAGCTATGACTATTTTATACCAAATCTTTTTATATAAAAAAAATAAAATAAATTATGATATAAATAATGTTATAGAAGAAGTATTAGAAAATATTGTAATAGAAGATAGAAAGAAAATAGATACAGAATATTTAAATACTTTAATTAATGGAGTATTAAATAATATTGATGATATTGATAAAAGTATAGAAAAATATATAGAGTCTTGGTCTATAGATAGACTAGGATTAACAGATCAAGCAATACTTAGAATATCAGTATATGAACTTATTTATACCGATACTCCAGACTTAGTATGTATAAATGAAGCAATAGAATTATCTAAAAAATATTCAGATGAAAAAGTATCTAAAATGATTAATGGAGTACTAGATAAAATATATCATGAAAAATTAGATAATAATACTGAGGAGTAATTATGAATAATAATTATATTACTGTAACCGAAGTAAATAAATATATAAAAGAAGTTATTAACGAAGATTTATTACTAAAGAAAGTGTATCTAAAAGGTGAAATATCTAACTTTAAGGCTCATTCAAGAGGACACTTTTATTTTACTTTAAAAGATGAGAATAGTAGAATAAATGCTGTTATGTTTTCTTTTAATAACAAAAATATGAAGTTTATGCCTTATGATGGTATGAAAGTATTAGTTACTGGTAAAATAGATGTATATGAAGCAAGTGGTTCTTATCAAATATATGTAGAAGAAATGCTTGAAGATGGAATAGGAGCATTATATGTCGCCTTTGAACAATTAAAAAAGAAATTATCTAGCGAAGGCTTATTTGATAAAGATAAAAAGAAAAAGATTAGAAGAATACCAAATAGAATAGGTATAGTAACATCTCCTACTGGGGCCGCTATTAAAGATATACTAACTACTATTAAAAGAAGATATCCAATATGTGAGACAGTTTTATTTCCAGCACTAGTACAAGGTGATATGGCTGCTAATGACATTGCTAATAAAATAAGACTAGCTAATAGTTTAAAAGATGAGCTTAAACTTGATACATTAATTGTTGGTCGTGGTGGTGGCTCACTCGAAGACTTATGGCCTTTTAATGAAGAAGTAGTAGCTAGAGCTATTTATGATAGTGAAATACCAGTTATATCTGCTGTTGGACATGAAATAGATATTACTATATCAGATTATGTTGCAGATCTTAGAGCTCCAACTCCTACAGCAGCAGGAGAGCTTGCAGTACCTGATATTAATACTATAATTACATATTTAGATACGGCAGTTAATAGAAGTTATAATGCTTTAAATAATATTATTAGTATAAATTATAAAAGACTAGATAATATAAAGAATAGTTATATATTAACTAAACCTTTATCTATGTATGAAGTAAAAGAACAAAAACTAGATAATCTAATGGATAATTTAGATAAAGTAATAAATAAAATATTAGATAATACTAAGATAAGATTATATACAGTAAAAAATAGTTATGTATTAAATAATCCTAGTATGCTATATAAATATAGTAGTCAAAGACTAGATCATATTATATCAAAGTTAGAAGTATTAAATCCATTAAATACATTAAATAGAGGCTATGCTATTGTTAAAAAAGAAAATAAAGTGTTATCTAGTATTAAAGATGTAAAAGAAGATGAAGTAATTACTATAGCGTTTAAAGATGGTAATATTGAAAGTAAAATAATTAAGGTAGGTGAATAAAAGTGGCAAAAGAAAAAGAAGAAATGACTTTTGAAGAAAAAATTAAATTACTTGAAGAAATAGTAAAAGAATTAGAAACAGGAGAAGTACCACTTGATGAAGCAATAAATAAATATACTGAAGCTATGAAACTAGCTAAAGAATGCTCTGATAAGTTAAATAAAGTAACTGAAAAAGTAAATAAAATTATGCTTGAAAATGGTAAATTAGAAGATTTTACTGTAAGCGAATAAAAATAATTGACAAATACAAATTATTATAGTATTATTATGTTGTGTGAGAAATATTCTCACTATACTAAAAAAAGCGGTGTGTCCGGCCGTATAAACGGGAAACTAAAAAAGCGGTGTGTCCGGCCATATAAACGGGAAACTAAAAAAGCGTCGTTACACCAATTAGACATAAATTAATTGGGAGCATATATATGCGGGGACTAGAGACTTCACTCTAGTTCTTTTAATTTTATATTGATTTTTCTTATTTATAATAGTATAATTTTGCTAGCAAAAATTGAAGGGAGGTTTTGTAAATTTTTATGGTTTTTAAGTTGGTAAAAATAGATTATATGTATTGTGATTATTTAAGAAATTATGATAAAAGAGTAGTTTATAATAAAGGTAAAAAGGAATTAAGACCTTTTATTGGTGTTTTATTTTCTATTGGTGATAAAGAATATTTTGCACCTCTTTCTAGTCCTAAACCAAAGCATCAGATAATGAAAAATAACATTGATTTTTTTAAAATTGACAATGGTACACTTGGAGTAATCAACTTTAATAATATGATACCAGTATATAAAGATAATTATGATGTTATTACTTTAAATAAACATAATTTATCAAAAGGCAGAAAGGAATATCAAACACTTTTAAAGAAGCAATTATTGTGGTTAAATAAAAATAGTGATATAGTAAGAAAAAAATCTATAATATTATATAATGCTTATATTAGTGGAGCATTATATAAAAATATCTATGAACGCTGCTGTAATTTCCCATTATTAGAAGTTAAATGTGATGAATATAATAAAGAAAAAGTTTTAATTTAGAGACTTTAGACTCAAGAGGATATATAAAAGAAGAGGAATAATATCCTCTTTAGTTTTCTGCCTCTTCTAACATTTTAGTAATAAATATACCATATCCTTTTGTAGGATCATCTACTACTACATGAGTTACTGCTCCAATAATATAATCACCTTGAATTATTGGACTACCACTCATTCCTTGAACAATACCACCAGTTAAATCAAGTAGATTCTTATCAGTCACTTCAAATAATATATTCTTAGTAACAGCATCATTATTATTAATTTTAATAATATTAATAGTAAATTCTTCTACTTTATCATTATTAACTACAGTAAAAATACTTGCTTTACCAGTACTAATATCACTATCTTTTGCTACAGTATATAGTTTCTTATTGGGAATATCACCAGTATATGTACCAAATATACCCTTATTAGTATTTTCAAATACATTACCAAATATCTTAGAACTATCATATCTAGCATTTTTTTCACCAGGACTACCAATACTACTTCGGGTAACTCCTGTTACAGTAGAACTATATATTTTACCATCTTTTATTTCAAGTTTTTGCCCAGTATTTTTTTCAATTATTTCATGTCCTAATGCTCCAAATAACTTAGTATTAGGATCTATGTAGGTAAGTGTTCCAACACCGGTTATACTATCTTTAACATATAGTCCTGTCTTATAGATATCACCTTCAGATTTAACTAATTTAATATTGGTAGTATTCTCTTTACTTCCCCTTAAATAGGTAATAGATAAATTCTCTTTATTATTACTATTCTCAATAGTGGTTATCATATCTTTAATATTATCTACATCTTTAGAATTAATTTTAATTATCTTATCACCATTCTGTAGTCCAGCTTCTTTAGCAGGATTGTTATTGTTAACACTATAAGTACCTACGATAATTATACCTTTAGAATTAAGTTCAATACCAATATTTTCTCCTCCCGCTATTACATAGTCTGAATAAGCAAGGGCATAAGTGGGAATAATAAATAATGAGAGTATCAGCAGAATAACATTGTTTTTTATTTTTTTAAAAAACATAAAATACATCTCCTTTAACTATATTCACAGACTACATTATTAGTATTTCTCTTATGGATAAAATTATGAAAGATAATATTTACCATATTCATAAATAATCTTGATTTACTTGACTTTATGACTATTTTATTGTAAAATATTAGCCTATGAAGAGGTGATAGTATGGATATGAGTTATGTAACTAATCAGTTAGAAGAAGCTAAATATAATTATAATTACTTTTTTATGAAAATGATTATTAAAGTACTTCAAATATGTTTTAAGTTATCTTTTATTCTTTTACTAAGTAGTATCTTTAATTACTTAATAATTAATATTATAGCCATTATTTGTACTATTATATCATTTATTAGTATATATAATATTATTAAAAATTATGTGTATATAATTGAAGATATTAGAGATACTCTTAATATAGATTTATCTTTTGAACTTGATCTTAATGTTTTAAGTAATAATTTATTTAAAGGAATGATTAATTATGGAAGATAATTTCTATGTTGGAGATATATTTCATTCTAAAAAAAGAAATGGTAAAATAGAAAAAGCAGTTTTATATTCAAAAGATAAAGTAGTGTATATTGATTTATTAAATGAGAAAGAATATACTACAGATACAAATGAAAATGACTATGTAATTGAAGATAGTTTAATACCTACCGATACTAATGATTTTAAAGAAGATTATAATTACTTACTTTATAGATATAGTAATGGTATGGTAAAAAGTAAAAAGAAGCATTGGTATAATTTTAATAGAAAATAATACCAATGTTTTTAATTTTATATATTATTTAGCATAGAAAAAGATGAAACTATTAATCCTAATAATAATGATATTATTTATACTATATCTAGTGAAGTGTATGCTAAACTCTTAATCAAAGAGTATACAATTGATAGACAACTTACTATACACGATAGTGAAGATAATGTAGTCCCAATAGTTAAACCTGCATTAGAAGTTAAAAATCATAAAATCAGAACAAAACAAAAGAAATACTAATGTACTTTGAAGTTGTAAGATAAAAGTAGACACAAAAAGAATGTGTTTGCTTTTTCTTTTG
>OGYL01000217.1_pt1 | contig 42402 bp, 39 predicted proteins | sample 1576541 | NCBI WGS metagenome assembly OGYL01 (sample SAMEA3541551, study PRJEB24748) | human gut metagenome | biome: human gut; feature: human-associated habitat; material: faeces | place: China | collected 2012 | reverse complement strand
ACTGAAAGCGTGTCCGCGCTGCGGACATCCCCCTCGCTCTCCGGAATGAAGGCAGAGAGTGACTAGTAGCGCATCTCCGAAGCGCCTGAGCAGGGTGGCGGTCAGTGACCTCATGCGTCATCGCTGCGCTCCTGCGAATGGGGTTGCTGTTGAGTATCGCATCTGCGACGCGATGCCAATGTAGCGGCAGAAGGTATTAGCCTGACGCTTAGTGTCAGCGCGGCGAGGGAGCCCGAAAAACAGGCATTTAAAAGTTAAAAAGACTTAATAGTGTTGCGGTATTGATTTTAATGTGTACTTTTATGAAAAATAAGGAAAAAAGACTACTGCCTAACTTTTTTATAATAGAAGAACTTAACTAAAACTTATAAATCAAACTAAAACCTAACTTTATGAAAAAATTTAAACACATTCTTGTGTGCGGACTCGCTGTTGTTGCGTCCGCCGTAGCCGTTCAGGCACAAACTCTTACGCAGGACTGGAAAATGACGACGGGTCTGCCTGCAGCCGACAATGCTCGTTGGGGTGTTGGTTTCGACGGAAAAGTCTTTGTCAACGACAAGACAGCGCAAAAAATCGCATCGTTCGACGGCACAAACAAGAACACACTTGAAGTTGGAGCGGCTGGCGTATGCACATCTGTCGATTCCAAAGGCAACCTTCTCGTTGCCAACCTCTGGAAATGGGGAGGTAAAATGACTTCGTTGAAAATTTGGAATAAGGCAACTGGTGCTATTTCCGAAATAGAGGTGACAATCCCGGAAAGCGTGACAAGCACAAACCGTATGGACGTGTTCGGCAAAGTTGTCGGCGACATCACAAGCGAGACTGGCGGCGCCGTTTTCTTCTGCCCGTCCAATGGTAATAAGATTGTAAAATTGTTCTTTGCAAACAGTGCCCAGGTTGTTGAAAAGAGCAAGGTCATTGAAACCACTTTTGCCAACTTCCAAACCACTTGTATCGCACAACCTTTGACAAACGATCCGGAAAGCGATGCCATCATCCTTAAGGACAAGGGTGTTAAAGAGGCATATGTTTTTGACGGAACAAACTGGACAACTCTTGCGGATGCCGGCATAAATGGTTCTACTGGTATCGACATGATTACCCTCAACGGGACTCAATACACAATCGAACCTACCGGTGTTGATTTCACCGACGGTTTCCAGATTGTGGACAGAAGCACAAACACCGTAGTAGCAACACACGCTGCAGAGGGCTCTGCCAGCGCAAGCTATGGCACTTCACTCAACGCAGAGAAGGTGGACGAATTCACTGCTACAATCTACCAATACCACTGTGGTCAGTTTGCTGCAAAATACACATTCTCGTTGCCAAAGATGTATATCCTTGGGCAAAATGAAGTAGGAGAAGCATGGAATCCAACCAGCGGCATTGCGATGACTTGGGAAAGTGGAAATGTTTGGTCTGCAACCGTGACAACAGCTCCTGGCCGTGAAAATCTGGGTTTCGTGTCAGTTCTTGCTGAAAACAATGATGAAGGAGGTTGGACGTATGTCAACGGAAACCGTTGGGGCTTGGAAAATGATAAACAAGAAGGCGCTTTGGCAGAGAAACTTACAGTAAGCAAAAACAGCAACTCTATAAATGTGGGTGTCGGAACGTTCTTTATCCGAATGAATTTGGATGACAATACTCTTTACATTGCTCCTACAAAGCTTTATGTGATTGGAACATCCAACAAGGCGGAAGGTCACCACTGGGCATCAGACGACGACAGCTATATGGCGGAGAGCAATCCGGAAACTCCGGGCGTGTTCACGTTCGATCCTATCGACTTGAAGGTGGAAGGCAAGGCTGTAGGCGAAGAAGCTGAGGAAGATTTGGCATATTTCGCTTTTGTTACGGGTATTGACGCAGAATGGGGTCCAGTAAACAACAGCCGTTGGTGTCCGGACAACAAAGATGGTGAATTGACAGACAACACTGATTTTACCGACTTCGGCAAGTATTATGACGGCGCATTCATGATAAAGAACGGCGCTTACAAATTGACAGTCGACCTCAATACCAAGACCGTCAAGGCAGTCTATCTCACATCGTCGGGCGTTGAGCAGGTAGGAGCAGAGGCAGCAGGCGTAATTGCAGCCGACGGACAAATCCGCATTGTCGGCGACGCAGCGACAGTGTCGGTCTACAACGCAGCCGGTCAGACAGTGGCAATCAACTCGGCAGAGCGCACGTTTGCAGTGGCACGTGGCATGTATGTAGTGGTTGTCGATGGCAAAGCAACAAAGGTTATCGTTAGATAGTTAAAACAACCTGATTATAGAAATTCGGCGCCGTGGGTGATTCACCCACGGCGCCTCTTCGTGCTATAAAACGTTAAAAGGGGCACGGCATTGGGGGAAAATTGCTAACTTCGCAAAAATTAGCAAGATTGTGGACGTATTGTTGACTATACTCGGCGTGATGCTGCTTGGCCTGGGGCTTTACCTATGTGTCAGGCCTTATGTGCCGTCGGTGCTTGCCTCCTATGGCGGACTGTGGTTGCTGCAGTGGGGCGGACTGATGGAGGTGCCCACCGTCACGCTTTCTTATTGGGGCGTGATGGTTGTGATTGTGGTTACCATCAACTCCATGCAGCAACCGGCGCTCACCAAAGCCACGCAGGGACTGCCGCAGATGCTGATAACGTCGGTTGCCGGCATGTTTCTCGGGCTGATGATGGGCTACTATGCCTCGATGGTGATAGGCGCGGCTGTAGGCGCGGTTGCCGGCGGAGTGTTTTTCGCTCGTACACCCAAAGGCGCGGCACTGCGTTTCCCGTCGAAGCGTTTTTTGCAGTATGTCTGTGCCAAGGGCTTCCCCACGGTGATAAGCGTGTCGCTTACGGGCATCGCCATAATGGTTGCTGTGGCAGCCTACAATATGTCGCATTAAAGAAATATTTTTAACGAAGATGAGAAAGTTATTAGCGGTTATAATGCTGTTTGCCGGGCTGTGGGTTTGGGCAGGCGCAGTGCCCGAAAAGGGCAGGAAAGACACCAAGTTCCGTCCAATCGACGTGAATATGGACTCGATACGCGTCAATATCCAGAATCCGCGCTCAAACTACTACTACAAGCGGTTGTGGCGCAAGTATCAGAGCAACGACACCAACATGTCGCTCAAGGAATATCGCCATCTGTATCTCGGATATGTGTTTTCGGAGGACTATGATCCCTATCGCCAGTCGGAATTTTCAAAAAAGATACAGCCTCTCTACTATAAGAAGCACCACACTCCGGCGGAGTGCGACACGATAATCAAATATGCGGAGCTCTCGCTCGCCGACGATCCGTTTGACTTGAAGCAGATGGAATATTACATCTATGTGCTCAAGGAGCGTCAGAAATACACCCGTGCGGCAATCATGCAGTCGCGTCTCAACAATCTTATCAAGGCAATCATGTCGACCGGCACAGGCACTAAGGAGAAGCCGTGGGTGGTGATCAGCCCGGTGCATGAGTATGTGATTACCAACGGCTTGAACTTCAAGGCGGCGGAACATTTGGAGTATGAGGGCGACATTGACTATATCAAGTTTGAGAATCCTAAAAGCGGCGGACCCGAGGGCTTTTGGTTTGATGTGTCAAACATCCTGAGGGTGCGTCAGCAGAAATTCGGCGACGAGTGATGGGCGAGGCGGCAATCAACAGATTCATCAACAGCCGTGTGCTCACGTGGCTCACAGCCGTTGTGGGCATCGTGGCGGCATACGCCATGCTGCTTTTCTTCGGCACGCCCTCCGTGCCGCCGGTCGAAGGCTTGTTTGGCGGCGGACTCGACCACCTGCTGCCGTCGGGCATATTGTCGTGGGCGGTGAATATGGTGGTGGTGTTTGTTGCGGCCGTGATGCTCAACTGGCTTAACAAGACTTACGTGTTTATCCGCGAGCACACGATGATGTTTGTCACCGTGTTTCTCTGCGCCACGCTGTCAAACCCCGTGGTGTCGACGTCGCTCGGCACGCCCACGCTGCTCGCGCTCGCGCTTGTGGTGTGCACCTACGTGATGTTTGGCACGTTTCAGCAGCACGACAGCCAGAGCGTGGCGTTTCTCATCACGATGATTCTTACGGTCTGCGCCATGCAGAGTTTTGTGTTCGCGCTCTATATACCGGTGTTTATCGTGGGATTTTTCCAGATGCGCATCTTCACGCTGCGCACGCTGCTCGCCGTGCTTGTGGGCATCGTGGTGCCCGTGTGGACGGCCACGGCGTTTGGATGGATCGACCCTGCGCAGGTGCGCCTGCCCGACCTGCTTGGCGGCATAGCCACGCTCCGCGGCGGAGTGGACGCCGGGCTGCTGCTCCAGCCGATGTTTATGGTGGCTGTGGGCACGATATTCGGACTCTCCAACGCGTTGACGCTGATATCCTACCGCCAGCAACTGCGTGCCTACAATGGGTTTATCAACGTGATGGCTGTTGCCACGGTGCTGTTTATGGTGGCAGACGTGAGCCATGCTGAAGCGTATGCGGTGGTGGCAAACATGCTTGCGGCGGTGCAGGTGGCGCATTTCTTCACCATCCGCAAGATGCCGAAGCTCTACATCGTGTTTTTCGCACTTATGGCTGTCTGCGTCGCCCTGTCGCCGGCGGTCATCTACAACCTGTTGAACTTATTGCAACTGATATGAGAATAATCGTTGAGGCAAACATCCCGTATATCAGGGGTTTGCTTGAAAAATTCGGTGATGTGGCATATTTGCCGGCGTCTGGAATCACAGCCGATGCCGTGCGGCGTGCCGACGCACTTTTTGTGCGCACACGCACCCGCTGCGACGCGTCGCTGCTCGACGGCAGCAGCGTGAAGTTTGTGGCCACAGCCACCATCGGCACCGACCATATCGACCTTCAGTGGTGTCGCGGCGCGGGCATCGACGTGGCCAACGCCCCGGGATGCAACGCCCCAGCCGTGGCGCAGTATGTGCATGCCGTCATAGGCAGCCGCTTCGGAGGCGACGTGCGTGGCTTGACGCTCGGCGTGGTCGGTGTGGGACACGTGGGCGGCATCGTGGCGCGTTGGGGCGAACGCCTCGGCATGCGCGTGCTGCGGTGCGATCCGCCGCGTCAGCGCCGTGAGGGAGGCGATTTTGTCGACCTCGCCACCGTGGCGCGCGAGGCAGACGTGATAACGTTCCACACACCGCTCACCCGCAGTGGCGCCGACGCCACATGGCACATCGCCGACAGCCGTTTCCTTGAAAGTCTCAGCCACTGCCGTCTGCTCGTCAACAGCGCGCGCGGAGGCATCGTCGACGAGCAGGCGCTGCTCAAAGCCGTCGACGGCGGAGAGATGGCGGTGGCAATCGACTGCTGGGAGAACGAGCCGCGCATAAACCACGTGCTGCTCGAGAGCGCCTTCGTGGCGACGCCCCACATCGCAGGATATTCGGCTGAAGGCAAGCAGCGAGCCACGGCGATGGCTCTCGAGGCATTTGAACGCCACTATGGCGTGGCGGTCGACGGCAAGCCGCATCCAGCCGCTCCGCTGCTCGGCGCCGACGTGGACAGCGTCGACACGATTATGCGCTCCTACGACCCTCTCGCCGACACCCGGCGTCTGCGCGCCAATCCCGACGCTTTCGAGCGTCTGCGCAACGAATACCATCTCCGCGCCGAGGTGAGATAAGATTTATTTTGCAAAATATAGAATAATTATATATCTTTGCGGAAGATTGGGTGCATCACGTTGCGCCACGAAAGATTAGATGATGAAGAAAGTGTCTTTACCGGCTGTCGTTGCCGGGCTTAACAAGGACATAGAGGCACTGCCTTCGATGCTGCGCGTATTGTAACGCCATCGGAGACTCTGCAGTTTTTTGATTACCTCGGGAGGCGTACGCCTTGCCGGGGAATACGTGTTTAAACAAGACAGAATGAGCGAGAACTGGTATGTGGTCCACACTCAGCCACGAGGCGAGAAGATGCTGAAGGCTTTGCTCGACAGAGAGCCGGCGGTTGCCGACACCTATCTGCCGATGCGACAGCAGTTTGCCATCGTCGGCGGACAGCGCGTGAGCCGTATGGCGCTGACCATGCCAGGACTCGTATTCGTGCGCGGCAACAAGAACCAGCTTGTGGCGCTGCTGCGCGAAAAGAGCGGCGCGTCGCGTCTGATGGTCGACTCGTCGCGCAAGGAGAAAGACGCTATGGTGGTGGCAGACAGCGAGATGACAGCCTTCCGCCTGTTCAACGACAACACCGCCGGGCAACTGATGATGCTCCGCTCCCCATTCTGCAACTTCACATCTGCCGACCGCATACGCATCATGAGCGGTCCGTTTGCCGGCTACGAAGGCTATATCCGCGAAATCGGCGGCGACAACAAACTGATTTTCAAGGTGGGATCGATGGCCATCGCGTTGTCGAACGTGATGCGCTACGACGTGGCGGTGGTTGAAAACCATCACGCCTCGACCGAGACGAGCCTGCAGCTGCGCATTGCCGACAGTCTGCGCGCGCGTCTGGAGGAGGCAGGACACGTCGACGACGCCTGCGACCGTCTGCGCGACATAATGACCGGTGCTGCCGGGATGCCCGCGGCGTTTACCGACGCCGACCGTGCCGAAGCCCGCTCGCTGGCACATTTCTGCGCCTCCGACCGCAAACGCATCGACAGCATCGTGGGCAACGCTCCGCTGCGCCGCTTCCTTACGCCCACCGCCGAGACAGGCACGCTCATGCATAAAGGCTTCGTTGAACATCGGTTGCCAGCCGCGCTCGGCGACGACCGCTTCACAGCCCATGTGGCGGAACATCCCGACCACAGCACAGCCGCCTGCTGGGGCGAGTTTGCCACGGAGATATGCGCCCTTGCGCCATCGCAGCGCACAGCCCTCATCGACAAGTTGCAACGCTACGGACTGACGGCATTCGCCTCAGCCGTTGAGGGCAGTGGACATACACGTTTCGAAGGCGCGATGCTCACGTCGGCCACTCTCGCTCCCGAGGCACTTGCCGCGGAAGGAGCGGCAATCATAGGCGAAATCCTCGCCTCCGTGCGCGCACGCCGTTGGCGCACACTCCTCTATGCCGTCTGTCTGCGATGACGGCAGCGTCCGCACGCGCGGACATTCCAAAAAATGACTTCTACTTTTAATTACACAATTCAATGAAAGCATGTTTTATGGGGTTGGGCTATATCGGCCTGCCCACAGCGATTATTGCCGCCAAGCATGGCGTGCAGGTAACGGGTGTTGACATCAACCCCAAAGTAGTGGAAATGACAAACCAGGGACACCTCCACATCGTGGAGCCTGGCATGGAAGAAATGCTGCAGGACGTGGTGCGCTCAGGCGCCCTCCACGCGAGCATCACCCCCGAGGTGAGCGACGCATACTTCATGGTGGTGCCTACGCCGTTCAAGGGCAACCACGAGCCCGACATCTCATACGTCGAGGCTGCCACACGCGCCGTCATCCCGTTCCTTAAGGAAGGCGACCTCTACGTCATCGAGTCGACATCGCCAGTCGGAACAACCGACAAGATGGCGAAACTCATTTTCGAACTCCGCCCCGAGCTTAGCGGAAAAATCCATATAGCATACTGCCCCGAGCGCGTGCTGCCGGGCAACGTAATCTACGAACTTGTGCACAACGACCGCGTGATCGGCGGTATGGACGAAGCGTCGACCGACAAAGCAATCGCCTTCTACAGCCAATTCGTGCAAGGCACGCTCCACCGCACAAACTGCAAGACGGCAGAGATGTGCAAACTCACAGAAAACTCTTCGCGCGACGTGCAGATTGCCTTCGCCAACGAGTTGTCGCTCATCTGCGACAAGGCGGGCATCAACGTGTGGGAGCTCATCGCTCTCGCCAACAAGCATCCGCGCGTCAACATCCTGCAGCCGGGATGCGGAGTGGGCGGACACTGCATCGCCGTCGACCCATACTTCATCACAGCCGACTTCCCCGTTGAGAGCCAGCTGATTGCAAAAGCGCGCGAAATCAACAACTACAAGGCATTCTGGTGTGCCGAGAAAGTGGAGAACGCAATGCTCCGCTTCGAACTCGAAAACCACCGCAAGCCAACAGTCGCAATGATGGGACTCGCGTTCAAGCCAAACATCGACGACCTCCGCGAATCGCCGGCGAAATACATCACAACCAAAGTGATGCAAAGCTGCAACAACGCCGACATCCTTGTCGTTGAGCCTAACGTGACGGAGCACAACGTGTTTAAGTTGACGGACTACCGCGAGGCATACGACCGCGCCGACATCGTAGTCTTCCTCACCGCCCACGACCCATTCAAGACGCTCCCCCGCCGCGACGACAAAATCATCCTCGACTTCTGCGGAATTTATAAGTAGACATGCTTCAACATAAACGCCTTGGGTCTAATACCTGAAATTTATCAGAAGGAGTTAAAGCCAACTTTTCAGAGAAAAAGCAAAATAAAGATACAAATGGAGAAAGATAAGAAAGTAGGGTTGTTAACATACCATGATGCTTGTAATTTTGGAGCAAATTTGCAAGCTTTGTCAACAATTGGCTATTTCAGGAGCAAAGGAATTTCCATAGAGGTTATTAATTGGAGTCCGAATGATTTGCAAGATTATTATTCACGTATGGTTATTCCTAGTCAACGAAAAGAGCATAGTGAATTTGTAAATGCATTTCTTCCGATTTCCTCTGTGTGTAGGACATCAGAAGATGTGGCAGACTTAATTATAAATAATGGATATACGGATGTGATAGTCGGTAGCGATGCTGTTTTTAGTTACAAGCCAATTTTAAGTAGAATCCACCTTTCCAGAAGAACAGGTGTCGCAATGACGAAAGTAACAAAAGATCATCAGTTCCCAAATCCTTTTTGGGGAGATTTTAAAACAGTATGTCCAAATGTTAAACTGTTTGCGATGTCTGCTTCTGCTCAATATCTGGATTTTGGGAGGTGTTTGCCATTTGAGAAGAAACGACTTAAGAGAGCACTTGAAAGGTTTGACTACATTTCGGTAAGAGATAGGTGGACTAAAAAAATAGTAGAGTTATTTACTAATAAACTTGTTGATATATCACCAGACCCGGTCTTTGGTTTGGCAAAGAATATTAGTTCCTTGAATCATAGTTTATCTTCTCGGTTTAGCCTCCCGGAAAATTACGTTCTTCTAAGTTTTTGCTCTTATGTTTATCCAAAAGAATGGTTTGAAGAATTGTATAAAGAATTAAAAGACAATAAATTCTTCGTTGTTAATTTAGCAATGCCGGAAGGATGTGTTGATATACCAGCAGATATGAAAATAAATGTTCCATTGAGTCCAGTGGATTGGTATTTGTTGATTAAGAACTCAAAAGGATATATAGGGCAACGAATGCATCCGATGGTGGTCGCTTTAAGTAATATTGTGCCGTTTGTTTCTTTTGATCATTATGCATATAAGAAGGACTTGTGCAGCAGCAAAATTTTTGATTTGTTGGAACGCGCAAATTTGTTGGATAATTATGTGCCGATAGGAAGAGATGAGATTGTAGCAAAGGATGTTGTTTCTAAAATTTTACAATTTGACAAAAATAAAGCGGCATCGTTTGTTTTAGATTATGGAAATAGGTATTCATCTTTAATGGAAAAAATAACAAATTGTTTATGATTTTACATTATCATTATTCTGATAGAGAATATTCAGGAGAAATAAGAAGAATAAAAAATATTGACGTTGCTTTTGGAAAAGGGTTTTCTGAAAGAATTATAGAAGTGGCTTTTGTCTCGATTCAGTCTGTTTGGAAAAAAAATAAAAAATTCCACTTGAGTGAGTTTGTTTCACACAAGATAAGAGTTCCGGAGGTTCCTTTTACGAATAGTATATATATATGCAAGTTGTTGAATAGTTATTGGACCTCTTTGGTCACACTTATTATATCTATTTTATTTAGACCTAAATTTATAGTGGGTGAATATACAATAGCAAAGCAGTCGTTAAGATTTAATCCATTGAAAATACCCTTTATCTTAGATTGTCATGGAGATAATGCTTCTGAGTATGTTTTTCTGAGCAAAAAGGTGGATAAGAGGACATTGTCTTTTTTTGAAACGATGGAGAAAAGGAGCGTAGAATGCGCAAAATATGTGGTTTGTCAGTCGGAGGCGATGAAAAAGTATTTGATGGACAAGCATAAGCAATATTCAAAAAATAAGTTCTTCGTATTTCGGTGTTCGGCTGATTTGTCATTCTTTAATCTTGATGAGGAATGTAGAAAGAAAAGTCGAAAAGAATTAGGAGTCGGTTATGAAACTTTATTATTCGTTTATTCAGGGGGGCTTCATAAGTGGCAAAAAATAGAAGAGTCTTTGGCCTGGTTTGAGCGATATAATCGAGACATTAATGTCAATTCTAAATTTTTAATTATGACTCTTGATGCGGATGCAGCGCACCAGATTGTTAAAAATGATTTTCCAAAAACAGAGAAAAATGTAATTATAAAAACGGTATCATATTCGGATGTTGCATATTATCTGAATGGGGCGGATGTGGCTTTCCTTATTCGTGAAAACATACAATTAAATATAGTTGCTTATCCAACGAAATTAGCAGAATATATGGCTTGTGGTTTGCCTGTGATTTCAAAAAGTGTGGCATATAATTGGATTGATAAAGCAGAATACATATTTAACATAGACAACCAATGTCCGGAAAACTTGGCTACGTATCTGTCTTCAATAAATAAATCCGAGATATCGGCATATGCAAAAAACGAATTGTCTTTGCAGAAAGATATGGATAATATTTCAGCCTTGATTGTTGATGCAAGAAAAAGATAAAAGAATAATAAGGAATACCATCATTCAATATGTGAAGATTTTGATATCAGCGATAGTATCGCTGATATCAACACGTATTGTCATACAGCAACTTGGAATTGACGATTATGGGATATTCTCAGTTGTGGCAGGAATGATAGCGCTTTTTAGCATTCTTAATGGAGCAATGACTGTTGCAGTACAACGCTATTTGTCGTATGAAATTCCTTTAGGGGATGACGCAAAGATTAATTCAATTTATAATACGTCGATTTCTCTGCATGTAATATTAGCTTTTATTATTGCATTTGTTTGCGAAACTATAGGTTTATACTTCTTAAGGACTCAGATGGTTTTTGCTCCAAACAAAATGATGGATGTTGAGGTTGTTTATCATTGTGTTGTTGTGGCGATGATGCTAAACGTATTCTCCATACCTCAGCAAGCTGCATTGATTGCATATGAGAAATTCTTGTATATAGCAATAATAAGCATTGTAGAGTCTTTATTGAAATTGGGCGCTTCGATTATTCTGATTTTCATTTTATATAAAAAGTTAATAATATATTCGTTGAGTTATGTTTTAATTTCATTTTTTGTTTGTTGGGCTTATGTCCTTTTAACAAGAAAAACAAATAAAACATTAAAATTTCAGATTAGTCTTGACCGTAATAGAGTTCGTCAATTGATGTCGTTTGCAAGTTGGAATTTCTTGGGGGCAATTGCTAACGTGGGAAGAATACAAGGAATAAACATTTTGCTTAATATGTTTTTTGGAACGGTTGTCAATGCAGCTTATGGCATTGCAAATCAGGTTAATTCTCAGCTGATGATATTGTCGTCAACAATATTCCAATCATCAAATTCCCAAGTAATTCAAGCGTATAGTATTGGCGATGAGAAACGTCTGAATTCATTAATCTTAAAAACCTCCAAATTCGCATTTATTTTATACTATAGCATATCACTGTTTGTCTTTGTTGAAGTCGAAGATTTATTGGCGATTTGGTTGGGAAATGTACCTCCATATTGTGTGATGTTTGTTCAGTTGATGATTTTAAATTCAAGTATAGATTTATTTTCCACACCATTGATGTATGTAACCCAAGCGACAGGGAAAATAAAAGTTTATTTTATTGTGGTCAGTTTGATTATGTTGCTGATATTGCCAATATCTTATTGGTTCTTGAAAAATGGTTATAATCCGTTTGTGGTAATGTGGGTGTCTGTTGTGGTGAATATATTGCTTTTAATTGTTAGAAGTTTGTTTGTTGTTCACAACACGAATCTTGAAATCAAGGCATATTGGAAAGATGTTGTTATTAAAGCATTTCTGATTATAGCCATTTCAATGCTTATTTATTACCCAATTCATACGATATCTTTGTGTTCGAAGCGATTGCTGGTCGGAGGAGTTTTGACGCCAATAATCGTTTTGGTATTGTCATATGTGTTGCTTTTAGGACGCGAAGAGAAACAATTTTTACATTCAAATGTTAAAGCATTCATTAGAAAGGTATTCGCAAACAAATAGGGCCATAATTGTGACAATATGTGTGTCCTTGGCGATATATGTATTGTTGTATTTCTTATGGAATGTTAATGTTCTTCAGGGTAAGATCACGGATGATGATTTAACAAGCCGCTATAAGTCAATTTGTGCATTGGTTGTTGTGGTTGGGAGTTGCTTTTTGTATAAGCAAAGTCAAGTTGATAGGTTGTCATTGGTCGGTAAATCGTTATGCTTGTATACAATATATTGTTTCATCCAGTCTTTCTTTGATTTGAAAGAGGGTGACGGAATTGTTCAATTTGTAAATTTATTTACGATGAAGACCTTATGGGTTTTTGTCTATTTGTTCTCTTATACAGTTTGTCGGAAGGGGGTGTCTCATCGCACAGTTGTGAGAATGGTGTCTTTTTCAACGATTGCTTTTTTTGTTTTGTTCCTTTGTAATTTCTTGATAATTAGGAGTCTGGGTATTAAATGGCAATTTATCGAGTCTTATTTCTGCTTGATGATGATGCCGTTTATTTTTTTGCTGAAATGGAAAAGGAGGACAATTTTATTTTTTGTTGTCATTGTCGCAATTTTATTGTCTGCAAAAAGGACAGGATCCATTGCTTTGATTATTTCATTTATGTTGTACATTTTGTTTCGAGCAAAAGGCTTTGATAAAAAAATAGGGGCAATTTTTTTAATTGGTTTTTTAACGATAGCAATATGGGCTTTATTCTCTTTGTTCTTTTCTGAATATTTCGAATTGTTGATAGGTAGATTTGAGAGCATCTCTGAAGATAACGGTTCAGGACGTGGAGATTTATTTCTAAAGGTATGGGAGTTAATCCTTAAATCGGATACTTTGGAATTGATATTTGGGCATGGCTATAATTCTGTAGTAGAAGTTCTTGAATACAGTGCACATAATGATTTCTTAGAAGTAATGTATGACCAGGGAATTATAGGATTGGGGCTATATGTGTATATATATATATCATTGATTATGACCATAAATAAGATAAAAGAGAAGACATTGAGAGATTCGTTTAGGATGTCAATTTTTTTATTCTTTATAGTGTCACTGACATCGCACCTTATATTGTTTACATCCTCAATAATTTGCCTCAGCACATTTTGGGGAATGGTTGATTCAACAACTAAATACAAATAGATATGAAAATCTTGCAATTAATTTATTCCCTATCATCTGGTGGAGCAGAAAAGTTTGTTGTGGATTTATCCAATCAATTGGCAAAGATGGGGCACGATGTAACATTGTGTATGCTGCGCGATGACAAAATAGATACATCAACTTTTAACAAACAGTTTCTATCTTCCTCTGTCAAATTCCATTCAATGCGGTTCGTCAGAGGATTTTCTCTTGGCAAATGTCGCCAGCTTGAAAAATATATAATGAATGAAAATCCAGATGTAGTGCATTGTCATTTAAATGTAATACCCTATATATACAAATTGGCCATTCAAAATAAAAAGATAAAATTTATCCACACGCTACATAACCTTGCCAATAACACCGGCGGAGTGGGATTGCAATATTATTTAAATCGTTTCTTCTATAAGCATGAATACATTCGCCCTGTGTGCATATCCCGGCTTTGCCAAGAGTCATACGAGAGCTATTACAAATTGCATAATGCTCCGTATATAAATAACGGACGTTCTAGCGTTGCAGCATCTCCTCTATATGAAAAGGTGAAGGAGGAAGTTTCTTCTTATAAAAGAACCTTCGGCACAAAAGTGTTTATTCATGTCGCTCGCTTTCATTCACAGAAGAACCAGCAATTATTAGTGGATTCATTCAACCATCTTGCAGCGGAAAACATAGACTTCACGCTGTTGATCCTTGGCAATGGTTATGATTGCGAAGCTGGTAAAGAACTCCAAAAATCAGCTTGTGATAAGATTCTCTTTTTGGGCGAAAAGAGCAATGTGAATGATTATTTACTTTGCTCCGATGCATTCTGTCTGACATCCATATACGAAGGACTTCCTATCAGCTTATTGGAAGCATTGTCATGTGGCGTAACACCAATTTGTACCCCCGTAGGTGGAATCCCCGATGTGATAGAAGATGGAGTTAATGGGTATCTATGTGATGATTTGAGCGTTGATGCTTATTGTACAGCAGTTAAAAGATATATTGACAAGCCATTGTCGAAAGAAGCTTTGGTGGATAATTTCAGCACAAATTATTCTATGAATATTTGTGCTGAAAAATACGAGAAATTATATTACGTATAATTAGCATGGATTTACATTGCGCTATATCGTATCATACGATCTTTGTCAACCAGGCAGGGGTTACAACAAATTATATCAGGCTTTGAAGTCTTTCCCAAATTGGGGAAAGTTCATTTGGGAAGGTATCGTATTCTTATTATTGCTTCCTGTATCTCATCCAATAATAGCATAGACTAATGATAAACCGAGAGATTTCTAATAAAATACTGACTGTGGGCTGTGAATACCGTCACCCCAAAGGAGGTGTAGCACAGGTAATGTACAATTATGAACAGTATGTGTTTCTTGTGTTTAAGTGTGTAGTAAATTCAGGAGGAACAAACAAACTACAGAAACTATTTAAGGCTGTAACTGGATGGTGTAATATGGCATATAAATTGTGTACGGACAAAAGGATTAAAATAGTCCATATACATACCGCCTCCTATAACAGCTTTAAACGTTCTGCCTATTTCGTCCAGTTGGCACAATGGTATGGGAAAAAGGTAGTGCTTCATATCCACGGTGGGGGATTTAAAGAGTATTATGCGACAAATCCCCAATGGATAGCTTCTATATTGAACCGTTGTGATGCCATCATTACCTTATCAGAATCGTGGAAAGAGTTTTATCAATCTGTCACCGAAGGTGTAGATATCTATATTGTAGAGAATATCGTTGCTCTTCCTGTTGAAAAAGTAATAAAGAAACAGGATAATAAATTCCATTTGCTGTTTTTGGGATTGGTTGACAAGCAAAAGGGTATATTCGATTTGTTGGATGTATTGTATGAACATATCAATGAGTTTCAAGGCAAAGTCATACTGCACATTGGTGGGAACGGACAAATAGATGAATTAAAAAATCAAATTGAGCAATATAAGATAGATGAATTAGTAGCTTATGAAGGATTTGTTTCCGGTGCAAAGAAAACAGATTTATTGCTTGGTTGTGATGCCTTTATCTTACCCTCTTACGTTGAGGGATTGCCTGTCTCTATCTTAGAAGCTATGTCGTATGGAAAACCCATTCTTGCTACACGGGTAGGAGGTATTCCAGAAATAGTGAAACAATATGAAAATGGAATACTTTTTCAACCGGGAGATAAAGAGGAAATATACAAAACGTTGAAAACGCTCGTGACAGATTCTAAACTCAGAGGGAACATGGGGAGAGAATCGAAAAGAAAAGCAGAATCTTATCTTCCCCAAAATGTTACATCTTCTTTAATGAAAGTATATAAGAATTTATTTACAGAACTATGAATATCAAGAAATACCTGTTTGAAACCATCAAATATGCATTGCGCAGTTATCCAATAATTCGTCCTTACATTAAGGAAGTAGACAGGTTATACACAATGAATGCGGAGGAATTAAAACAAAGAAACGAAAAACGCTTTCTGGAAATCTTCCGCAAGGCATACGATAAATCTCCATTCTATTACAAGCTATACACTGAAAGAGGAATTCGGAAAGAAGACATCACTTGCTTGGAAGACATCAAGAAGTTGCCTGTAATTACAAAAGACATGGTAAAGAAGCATGCCGATGAGATGCTGACGGTGCCAAGGTGGCAGGTAATTAGAGCGAATACAAGCGGAACAACGGGAACACCGCTAAAGATATATGAAAGTTGGCCATCAATATGGTGGACACAAGCCTACACTTATTGCTCGCGAAAACGTGATGGATTTACGTATGGACAACCTCTTGTTTCTTTAAGAGGGCATTTGAATAGAAATCAAACATCTTTAAAAATACATCTTAGCAATACTTTGTTCCTATCAAGCTATAACATCAACAGCAATACTGTGGAGCAGTATTACAAAAAGATTGTAATGTTCCAACCTATTGCTATTGAAGGTTATCCAAGCTCATTGTATAGCTTAGCACTTTTCTTAAAAGAAGCCGAATTGGAATTGAGTATTCCCATTACATTCACATCCAGTGAAACTTTATTAGATTATCAACGAGATTTAATTGAGGAACGATTAGGGACAGAAATTTATGACCGCTATGGCATGACAGAACGTACTATCTTTCTTGTGGAATCGCACAATCATGCCGGATATTATGAAGCGCCAGGTTTTAGTATTAATGAATACATTGACGATGGAGAAATATGTACGTCACTTATTAATGACGCATTTCCTATGATTCGTTATCGTTCCAATGACATAATGGAAATAGAGGAAGCTACTGATGAAAATCCTCAAATAGTGGTGAAAAGAGTAAACGGCAGAAAGGAAGATTATCTTCACTGTAAGGATGGTTCTCGCATTATGCGTTTGGACTTTATTTTCAAGGGCGTAAAGCATGTCAAGATGAGTCAACTTGTCCAAGACAAAGAGGGCGTACTATCTGTTCGTGTAGTTCCCGAAAAAGATTTCACGGACGATGACCGCAATCGGATCGAGCAAAATATCATAGCTCGTATTGGTGCAGGCAACATTGATTTTCGCATTGAACTGATTACTGAAAATGAAATACAACTCACACCAAGAGGCAAATATAAGTTTATCATAAACTTAATGAATGTTAATCGGGGGGGGTGATTAAGAGGATTCTTGGTCGAAAAGATGATTATGTAATATGCAAAGATGGATCTTTGGTAACAAGAATTGATTTTATTGAAAGTGGACAACATATCAAAGCTTGTCAGTGGGTACAGGAAGAGAAAGGTGAAGTAATTGTTTATATAGTTCCTGATGAAAATTTCACAGAAGCTGATGCTCGTTTTGTAAAAAATGAGACATTAAAACGAGTAGGATTTGACAATATGGAAGTTTCTACAAAAATAGTAGCCATTGAGGATTTAATATACACTCAAAGAGGGAAATTTAAGCTAATAGTACGCAAAAACAACGCAACAGTTTGAATATGAACAATCAAAAATATATCATTTTAGGTCTCACTCCTCAAGGATTGGCTCTCTTGAGAGAGTTAGGTAAAGCCGGGGCAGATGTAACAGCTTTCTGTTCTTCTAAGCGAAATGTTGGTTACCATAGTCGCTATGGAGAAAAAATTTGTTACCATAATATAACAGAGTTGAAACAATATATCACTCAAATAGTAGCGGACCATAAAGCCAAGCCTATCTGTTATATAACATCGGGAGAAATATTAGCCTCTATTCTAAGAGAATATAAAGAACTGTATGATGTATGCAATGTATATTCCGGTCCTTATTCTGTTATTGAAATGCTGGCTCATAAAGACAGAATGTACGAATATGCAACAAAAAAAGGTTTTTTGATTGCTAAATATGCCACATTAGATAAAGCAGAAGTAAATGATTTACATTATCCGCTTTTTCTGAAGCGGAATTACGAAATTCCATTGTTTTTTAAAGCCGTAAAAATAAATACTCCAGAGGAATTTCAATCTTATGTAAACCGTATTCCAGAAGAAAATAAAAAAGATGTTATAGCACAAGAATATATAGATATACATAAAAATCAGTTGATTAATATATCGTGTCAGGGATTTTGGACAGAAGGTCGTTGTGCTGGATTTTATGTGGCAAATCAAAAAAGACGGCTTCGTAAAGGAATTACATCATATATAAAAGAAATCGAAGATAAGAATATTTTGAAACTCATGGACAAACTTATAAATAATTTTATGAGTGAATTAAAATATAATGGGTTTGCCGAGTTTGAATTTATGTATGATACCGGAAATAATAACTTGTGGTTTATTGAAGTAAACACACGAACCTGTGGGTTGCAAAGTGTTATGTCTCACAAATTCAGCAACTTAGTTAACGTTGTTTTGCGTCCAGATAAATATCAGCCTTTACAATCTATCGCAAAACCATTGCATTGGATGAATATACAAAGGGATATTAGGGCAAGAATTGAAAATAATGATTGGAAACACTTAGGAGATATTTTTCACGCCCATTATGATATACTTGATATAAAAGATTTGAAACCTTTTTTCAGACAATTTATTTGATGCGGTTATGCGCAAAGTATTGATTTTAAAATCAATACTTTGCTGAATACTCTTAATTTTATATTGAAAGGAGTATATTATCGGTCACACACATTATGTCTCTATGGGGAGAGAAAATATATAGAGATAAAGAGAAAATCGGGATGGGATAAATTTCAATGCAGGTTTATTGATGCGATAGAAGAAATTGAATCATTGAATTTCGATAGGTTGAAAATTTTACCTTGCCGAAAATGGTTAGAGCTTGGAAGTAAACTATGTGTTGTTTTTACGGATGATATTCCTATCGCGTTTGGATGGATTCATTTTAGAGAACACAAAATTGATTATGTAGGTAATTTTGATATGGGTAATGAGACCGCTTGGCTAGGTCCATATTTTGTTCATCGCAAATATCGTGGTAATGGATTACAACAATTGATAATAAAACAAGGAATTGAAATCGCACCGATAAATATCAATGCGTTTATAACATCTGTAAATGCTTCCAATATACCCTCATTAAATTCATTTGAAAAAAATGGGTTTAAATTAGGAATGAAAGTGTCATGCAAAACAGGTGTTTTTGCCATATCAAAGTATGCAAATATTGACATGACAGATGAGTGTTCTAAAAAATATTTAAAGATAAAAAGATGAAAAATATAATCTTGACACTCGATTACGAACTTTATGGAAATGGTTCGGGTAATGTTTTTCGCCATATAATAGAGCCAACAGAGAAAATATTATCTATCGCTGAACGGTATAATGCCAAGATAACAATTTTTTTTGAGGTGATAGAGTATTGGAAACTTAAAGAGGAATGGGAAAAAGGGAATCGTATGGGATATGACCATAATCCTGTAGTGGCTATGGAGAATCAGCTGAAACAGGCGTATGCTAAAGGTCATGATATTCAACTGCATTTGCACCCACAGTGGGTTGATGCCGTTTGGGAAAAAGATGGATGGAAGGTAAACCTCAATAAATGGAGACTAGGGGATTATGAAGGTTCTGGTGATAATTCATTACGATCTTTGCTAAAAAGAGGAAAGGATACCATAGAACGATTGATTGGAGATAATTACCAATGTGAAGTCTTGAGAGCAGGCGGATATAATATACAGCCATCGGAAACATTGATAAAAGCAATGCGACAAGTTGGTTTGAGAGCAGATTCTTCAATATATCCCGGAGGAAAGGAAACTGGAAGTTTGTCAAGATATGATTATTCTATGGTCAAAGATAATCTTGGTTGGTGGTATTGTACGGATAATTTAGAAACTGCGGGAAAAGAGAAATCAGACTTGATAGAACTTCCTATTGTTTCATTGCCTATTTTACGTTTGTCAAAATACTTGTCTGTTGACCGAATAAAGTCTCTTATGCAAAATCGAAAATCTGCTAAAGATGCGTTTGAGGCAAAAACAAGTCAAGGGAAAAAGGGTTTTATTGGAAAAGTGCAATATTTCTTTCAAAAGGAATTCCAAACTTGGGATTATTGTCTCTTTTCAAAAAATATGCATAAAAAATTCTTGAAATTCATAGAGAAACAATCGGAAAGAGAGGTTTTTGTGTTGGTTGGTCACCCTAAAAGTTTTGTGTCTGGAGATGGATTGGAATATTTGTTGAAAAAAACTCAAGAAAATTACATTTTTGATTCTATTTCAAATTGTTTGAAATCCTGCAAAATTTATAAAAAAACGGAAAGTTGATTATTGATTCATTTCTTTCGTTGAAGCGCTATTGCGAGTCGGAGGGATTTAAGGGCTGGGACCCTTATGACGGACTGAACTCGCGATTGGCGCATGCATTGTTGCCGCTTAAGCGGTCGGCGATATTGCGACTGTGTGTGATACAAGGGTTTAAGCGCTGCCCTGTGAATCTGCGCCGTTTGGCGATGGTGCCAAAGGAGTATAATGCCAAGGGTATAGGCTTGTTTCTGCAAGGGTATTGCAATCTTGTCCATGCAGTGGACAAATTCCCGGACCTGCAAGCCGAAGTCGGGACAAGGAAGGCGTTGCTGGCGCGTGTGCGAGAGTTGGCAGATTTGCTGATTTCGTTGCAGTCGGAAGGTTACAGCGGAGCGTGCTGGGGCTATAATTTTGACTGGCAGGCGCGTAGGCTGTTTCTGTTTCCGAAGTTTACGCCAACGGTTGTGGCATCGTGTTTCTGCGCAACGGCACTGATGGAGGCGTATGAGGTGACTGGCGAGCGCGGATATCTCGACGTGGCGCTGTCGTCGGCGGATTTTGTGATGAATGATTTGCACCGCGCGGAGTGCCGTGGAGGGTTTTTGTTTTCCTACAGTCCGTTGAAAGGCAACGACACCGTGTTCAACGCCTCGCTGCTCGGCAGCAAGTTGTTGGCATATTGCTATAAATACACGAAGAAGGAGGAATACAGAGAGGTGGCGCGGCGGTCGGTTGAGGCTTGCTGCGACGCGCAGGGGGATGCCGGCGAGTGGGTTTACGGAATGCTTCCGGTGCAGTCATGGATAGACAGTTTCCACACTGGCTACAATCTTGATGGTCTGACGGCTTATGAGGAGCAGACCGGCGACAAGTCGTTCCACTCAAACATAGATAAAGGCTTTGATTTCTATATCCGCAATTTCTTTGAGGCCGACGGCACTCCGAAATATTATCACAACCGTATGTATCCAATCGATATACATTGTCCGGCGCAGTTGTTTGTGACGCTGCACAAACTGCATCGCAGCGAGGAGCATAGGGCGGAGGCGGAGCGCGTGATGCGGTGGACGGTAGAGAATATGCAGGACAGACGTGGCTATTTCTATTATCAACTTAAGCAAGGCGTAAGTTCAAAAATATCATATATGCGCTGGAGCAATGCATTTATGTTCTGCGCTATGAGCTATTACATTTTAGACTATGGAAAATGATATGAGGGTGACGGTGAAGGGCGTGAAAGTGTTTCCCTTCACGTCGTTTCAGCAGCTGCTTGACTATGTTGTTGGCAGAAAGGGAATACTTGTAGCAATCAATGCGGAGAAGATTCTGCATGCCACGCATCAGACGCGCGACATAATAAACCGCAATATCGGATATTGCGATGGCGTGGGGGCGGTGATGGCATTGCGGAAGCATGGGCATAAGGATGTGGTTAAGCAGCCGGGATGCGAGTTGTGGCTGAAGATTATCGCAGCGCTTGCTCCGCAAGGCAAGCGTTTCTATTTGGTGGGCAGCAAGCCGGACGTGATAGAGCAGACTGTGAAGAAATTGAGGGCGGATTATCCGGGAATCAACATCGTGGGTTATCGCGACGGCTATATTAAAACCGATGCGGAGCGCAAGGCTCTGATTGCCGACGTGGCGGAAAAGCGGCCCGACGCTGTTTTTGTGGCGATGGGTTCGCCCAAGCAGGAATTGCTGATGGAAGAGATGTCGGAGCGGCATGCTGCGATTTATCAAGGTTTAGGCGGAAGTTTCGATGTCTATACAGGCAATGTCAAGCGTGCGCCGAAGTGGTGGGTGAACCACGATTTGGAATTTGCCTATCGCTTGATAAAACAGCCCAGCCGCATCAAGCGCCAGATTCATTTGGTAAAGTTTTTGGCGATGGTTGAAATGGGTAAGATATAGCGGCTCCGGCGACGGGGCTGGAGGGGCGCGCGGCTGACAGGCTGCGCGCCTTTTTTCGGCTAAAGGAGAGGGGATTTTTGTGGCGTTTTTTGGCTGTTTTGGTTACTTCGCTGTGTCATAGCGGTTTACGCTGAAAAATTCCATTTCCCCGAAATTTAAAATGCCGATTTCCGCCATTTCCCCGAAATTTAAAACGGCGATTTCCGCCATTTCCCCGAAATTCGGAGGGGTGTTTGCCTCCGATTTCCGACAAATTTCAGAGATTTTGCCTCCGATTTCCAACAAATTTGCGGTTGTTTTGCCTCCTATTTCCGACAAAAGCATTAAATTTGCATTGTAAAGCAAAGAATGTTGACTATGGAATTTAAACGGGAAATACAGAGTCGGCTGGAGGAATGGCGCCGGTCGTCAAGGCGAAAGCCGTTGGTGCTGCGCGGGGCGCGGCAGGTGGGAAAGACCACGGTTGTCAACCAGTTTGGGCGCACGTTTGACAATTATATTTATCTGAATCTTGAGGATGCGGAGGCTGCGGCATTGTTTGATTTGAATGTGCCGCTTGCCGACTTGATTCCGTTTTTTTTCGCTCATTGCAAGAAGAAGAGAGTTGAGGGCACGACGTTGATATTTATAGATGAGATACAGAATTCGGCGAAGGCAGTGGCGCGGTTGCGTTATTTCTATGAGCAGTTGCCTGAGATTTTTGTTATCGCGGCAGGTTCGTTGCTTGAGAATTTGGTTGATGTAAAGACGTCGTTTCCTGTTGGGCGTGTTCAGTATATGGCATTGCGTCTGTGCTCGTTTCGCGAGTTTCTTGTCGCGGTTGGCGAAGGACAGTTGCTTCCGGCGCTTGCCGACAAGGTGATGTCGCAGGCGTTTCATGAGCGTTTGATGTTGTTGTTCAACCAGTATGTGGTGACCGGCGGAATGCCTGAGGTTGTGCAGGCATTTGCTGAAACGCGCGATTTTGCGTCGTTGGGAGATGTTTATGAAACGTTGCTGCAGGGCTATCGTGACGATTCGGAGAAGTATGCCCGTAGAGGCAAGGTGTCGGAGGTGGTGCGTTTCATCTTGAATGCAGGCTGGTCGAAGGCCGGTCAGATAATCACGTTGGGTAATTTCGGCTCGTCGGCTTATAATTCCCGGGAGGTCGGAGAGGCGTTCCGCTTGCTTGAGAAGGCGATGCTTCTTGAATTGGTTTATCCGACGACGTCGGTCGATGTCCCGGCTATTGGAGAGACCCGCCGTCAGCCTAAGTTGGTGTGGCTTGACACCGGGCTTGTCAATTATGCGGCGCAGGTGCAGGCGGAGGTGTTGCGTTCGCGCGACATAATGGATGCTTGGCGAGGAATGATTGCGGAGCAGGTTGTCGGGCAGGAATTGCTGACGCAGAACGACAAGGTTAGCCAGAAGCGTAATTTCTGGAGTCGTGGCAAGGGAGAGTCGTCGGCTGAGGTGGATTTCATTTGGGTCTGCAATTCAAAGATATATCCGATAGAGGTGAAGGCGGGCCACAATGCGCATTTGCGCTCGTTGCATTCGTTTATGGAGCGCTCGTCAAATGATGTGGCGGTGCGTGTCTGGTCGCAGCCATATTCAGAGGATGAGGTGGTTACTGCGTCGGGAAAGGCGTTCAAGTTGATAAATCTGCCGTTTTATATGGTCGGCGGTTTGGAGTCTCTTGTTGTTGGCAAATAGGATGTTTCGGTCGACGAAATGTTGCCAAATATCGTTAATCGCTTTGTGGTGTGGCTAATGTGCCGTAACTTTGTAGGCTGAAATATTGTTGTTTTGAAACAAAAAGAGCTTTAAATATGAGGAACTTTAAACTATTATTGGTTTTTGTGGCGGTGTTTGCCACGTTGCAGGCGTCTGCGCTGTCGCGCGACTGCAATCTTACGGTTAAGGTTGTGTCTGCCACCGGGGAGTCGCTCGAGGGACAGCGGGTGATGCTTGTGCAGACAGACTACAGTATGACTTACGGTGCGAGCGAGACGACGCTCGATGCTGCCGGCGAGTGTCGCTTGAAGGTGTATAGTGGAAACCACCGTCTTACGGTGGAGCGTGCGGGCTATGCCGCGTATGCTGAGGATTTTCCGGTGACGGGCGACATGACGTTGAATGTGACGCTCACGGAGGACGTGCGCAATCCGTTTGCTCTCAAGCTGGCTGAGCGCCACGACCCGATGACGGGCAAGAACGACGTGACGCTGCAGTGGAACCGTGAGGATCCGGTGTTTTTCGATGATTTCGAGAGCTATACGGCGTTTGACACGGAGTTTTCGCCGTGGACGGGCATCGACGGCGACCATGCTGCCGCCGCTCCGCTTCAGGGCTCTTATCCCAACCGCGGCACGCTGCAGTATGCGCAGGTGATCAATCCGCTTGTGGTGGAGCCGTCGTGGTGGACCGATTATCCCGTGCTGCGTCCCTACGGTGGCAAGCAGTATGTGGGCTTTGTGCGCACTTATGGCGGTTCTGCCAATGATGATTGGCTGATTTCGCCGGCGGTCACTGTCGGCAAGAACAATATTGTGCGTTTTATGGCTAAGGCTGCCGATGTCTATAAGGAGCGTTTCGAGGTGGGCATCACTACGGTCGACAACCCTGAGGCGTCTGACTTTACGGTCATCTCGTCGGGCAATTATGAGACTGTGGGCTACGAAGAGTGGGAGGCTAAGGAGTATTCGCTTGCCGACTATGAGGGCGAGACGGTGCGCATAGCCATCCATTATATCGGCGACCCGTCCAACGGCGGCGCGTTTATGCTTATGGTCGACGACTTTTTCGTGGGTCAGGCCGATTATTTCAGCGATGCCGTGGCAACGAAGTCGCTGCGCTGCGCGATGCGTTCGCCTTACAATCCCAACGAGCGTTTCCTTGTGTATAAAAACGGAGAGCAGGTGGGCGAGACCGACGGCTATTCGTTTGCGTTCAACCAGCTTGAGGCTGGCAGCTATACGCTTGGCGTGAAGGCGGTCTATAAGAACGCAGAGAGCGAGCTCGTCGAGCAGCCGTTTGATGTGGGAGCCGGCACGTTCTGCAAGGTCATCGTCGCAGCTTCCGCCAACGACAATGTGGAGGTAGACGGCGTGAAGGTGGAATTTTTCAACGAGTCAGCGTCGACAACCTACAGCGCCGTGATAAGCAAGGGCGCGGTCGAGATTCCGTCGCTGCCGGCAGGCAACTATATCGTGTCGGTCGAAGCCGACCGCTACGACAAGTGGAGCAAGTCGATGGAAATTGCCGACGGCGCAAAGGTCGACATCGCTCTTGTTGAAACAATCTTCGACCCGTACAACATAACCGTGACGCAGACCGACAGCGAGACCGACGCCGACAAGGTCAATGCCGAAGTGCGCTGGAACCAGGACCTCGGCTTTGAGGACGATTTCGAGGCATACGATGATTTCGCAACGAGCTTCGGCGAATGGAAGTCGGTCGACAACGACCGCCGCGTGGTCTACCCGATTGCGCTCGGCTCGGCGTCAAACATCATCAACTTTCCCGGTGCCTGCACCCCCGACAATCAAGTGGCGGTGGCACCGATGGTGTTCAACCCCTACGCCACCACTCCAGCCATGGCGCCGTCCGACGTAGCGGCGATAGCGCAGTCGGGCGAAAAGGCGGTGATATTCTTCTCGCCTCAGCAGGCCGCCGCCGACAAATGGCTCATCTCTCCGGCGCAGACCGTGATGGACGGCTACGTGTGCCGCATCAGCCTGAAGGCGTATTCGGAAGCCTATCCGGAGACATTCGAGCTTTGCGTTTCCACGACCGACGACAGTGTGATATCGTTCAAGTCGCTCGGCAACATAATGCCTAAAGGCACATGGCAGACCTACGAGGTCGACCTCTCGGCTAATGCCGGACAAACCGTCTATCTGGCGCTCCACTACATTTCCAACGACTGCTTCTTCTCGCTTGCCGACGACTTCTATGTTGGGCCGAAAGAGGCGACCGACGCAAACGTGGGCAACGTGCAGAAATACGACCTCTATCTCGACGGCGCGTATCTGGGATCGACCAGCGCAACGTTCTTCCCAGTGATGGGCATCAGCCGTGGAGAGCACACGTTGGGCATCCAGGCCAGCTACGTTTCCGGCAAGTCTAAACTTGTGGAATTCACGTTCAACGCCCAGGGCGCGGTAGCCGATGTGGCTGCCGACAGCGTTGAAATCACCGCTTTCAAGGGCGGTGTGCGCATCTTCGGAGCCGACGGCGGCAAAGTGATTGTCAGCGATGCGTCGGGCCGCCAGGTGGCATCGGCATCGCTTGCCGACGGCGCGGAAATCGCACTCCCCGCAGGATTCTACATCGTAAGCGTGGGCAGCCACGTGGAGAAAGTTTTGGTAAGATAGCGTCTGAGGCAGCAGCACGAAAAAATCCACGGCATTGCTGTGGATTTTTTTTGTGCTGAATGGTTTGGTGTTGAAAAATTATTTATAAATTTGTAATAACCAAAACATAAAAAACAACCATATGGGAAAACTCAGAGTCTTTTTTACCATTGCACTTGTTGTACTACTCCTTCCCCTGAGTGCATTTGGACGGCATAAGAAAGGCGACGTCGTGCAAGATCCGAACCATTCTAACATCACGCGGGAATGTGTCAGCGATGAAGTCGAAGAAAGTGACCGCTGGCTGGTGCACATCACCGGCACGCTGCCTGTCAGCGGCATGCACAACGGGCATCCGTATGTCGACCTTGGCTTGAAGGTGAAATGGGCGGCATGCGATGTCGGCGCCACGAAGCCCGAGCAAAACGGTGCGCGCTACGGATGGGCGGAAGTAGTGTCGAAGAAAAACTGCACCAGAGAGAACAGCGTGTCGTATGGCAAGAAAATTTACCGATCAACCATCCTCGGCAATCCACAATACGACGCCGCTCGCAAGCATTGGGGCGGCAAGTGGCGCATGCCCACCGGCGAAGATTTCTATATGCTTATCCGCAAATGCAAATGGGAAGAGGCTGAGATGAACGGCAAAAAAGGATTCCTGCTGACGAGCATCAAAAACGGCAACGTGATGTTTGTGCCGTCGTGCCGCGACAATGAAATCCTGGGGTATTATTGGACAACCGACGAGTGCGACATGGAAGATAAGGAACTTTCGGTCGAACTGATGTACACCACCGGTTACGGAGGCGTCAAGCTCGACTCCGACTACCGTAATTGCCAGCACGCCATCCGTCCGGTGCTGGAGCAATGAAACGGATTGTGGATATTGATAAAAAAACGATATGACCAAACTGAAAATTTTTGTCGCCTTGGCACTGCTGGCAGTTGCCATGCCGCTCAGCGCACAGCGCCAGTATGAGGAAGGCGACATCGTGCAGGATCCGAAGTATCCTAACATCAAACGCGAGATGATTGAGGACGTGTCGCAGAAATGGCTGGTGCACATCACCGGCAAGCTGCCTGTCACTGCCACGCTCAACGGCCACGACTACGTGGATCTCGGTATCAAGGTCGAGGGCAAGTTGATAATGTGGGCGGCGTGCGACGTCGGCGCCACGAAGCCCGAACAGGTGGGCACAACCTACGGTTGGGCTGAAGTGGAGCATAAGGCGGAGCTGGATGGCTCCAACAGCGCGTCGTACGGCAAGAAAGTGTACCGCAGCACGGTGTTGGGCAACCCGAAATACGACGCCGCGCGCAAGCATTGGGGCGGTAAGTGGCGATTGCCGACTGTGCCGGAGCAGTATATGCTTATCCGCAAATGCAAGTGGGAACAGGCGGAGATGAACGGCCAGCGCGGCTTCCTGCTGACGAGCATCAAAAACGGCAACATGCTGTTCCTCCCGTCGCTTGACAGCGACGACAGCTGCTGTGAATATTGGTCGAGCGACGAGTGCGACATGGACGACAAGGAGCAGTCGTGCTCGCTGAGAGCTGTCGGCAAGACGTCGTGGGATGACTATATTGACATCGAGCGGACACCCCGCACATATCAGATTCCTGTGCGCGCGGTGTTTGTACCATAAAAAATCAATTGAAAAATGAAACACAACAAAATGATTATAGCGGCCGTGGCGGCATGCATTGTGCTGTCGTCAGCTACGATAGGAGCCCAGTCGTGGAAGCGCAGTCTGGGCAAGTTGAAACAAGGCGTGGAGCAAGTGACGCGTCAGAGCAAACCCAACACTACGCGCCAGTCGGGCGACGTGCAAGTGCCGGAATGGCATGAGGAAAGGGCGCAAAAGAGAACGTCGGGTCTGCCGGCGGCGGTCGACACGGTGATCGAACACCTCCGCTACCGGCTTTATCCAAACGACAGAAATGCCGTGTTTATGGGCGTCGACGACTTCCTTTTTCAAGAAACGGAAACAGTCGAGATCCTCAGCCATGTGAAATATGGCAGCGTGCGCTGCGCCGTGACGCGCACCGACCAGGACGCTCTCAAGGGAGAGACCGCACATACGCTCGTAATCCCGACCACACTAAAGGAAATCGGTCCGTATGCGTTTGCCTATATGCAGAATCTGAAGCGGGTGGTGATTCCGTCGAGCGTGCGCACCATCAAGCGCGGAGCGTTTGCCGGCTGCACCAACCTGAGTTCCATCACCATCGAGCCGGGCGTCAGACTCATTGAGGGAACGTCGTTTGCCGGCACAGGCATCACGTCGATAACCATCCCCAACACGGTGAAGGATTTGCAGACCTACGTGTTTGAAGACTGCAAGAAATTGAAGACGGTGAAGCTGCCCGACGGCATAAAGAAAATAGGCGAATGCCTGTTTATGGGCTGCGAGTCGCTCACGTCGGTTGTAGTGCCTCCTACGGTGACGGAGATTGGCGAACGGGCATATTACGACTGCAAGAGCTTGTCGAGCGTCACGCTGCCCGAGGGACTTGTGAAGATATGCGACAGCGCGTTCAGCGACACCTCGCTGACATCGCTTGTAATCCCATCTACGGTAATGGAGATGGGCACTTGGGCATTCTTCTGCCACAAACTTGCAAAGGTGACGTTGCCGGCAAGGTTCAACGACCCCATGGTGCTTGTTGACGTTTTCGACAACTCGTCGACGAAATTGTTCGGTACGTCGGAGGCCACGTTGCTGCAAGGCTTCACGTTTAAGTAAAAAAACGGTCGTTGGAAAATTATTTATGAATTTGTAATAACCAAAACATAGAAACAACCGTATGGGAAAACTCAGAGTCTTTTTTACCATTGCTCTTGTTGCAGCTCTCCTTCCCCTGAATGCATTTGCACGGTATGAGGAAGGCGACATCGTGCAGGATCCGAAGCATCCCAATATCAAACGCGAGATGATTGAAGAAGTGTCGCAGAAATGGCTGGTGCACATCACCGGCAAGCTGCCTGTCACCGCTACGCTCAACGGTCACGACTACGTGGACCTCGGGATTAAGGTCGACGGCAAGTTGATAATGTGGGCGGCATGCGATGTCGGCGCCACGAAGCCAGAGCAGGCAGGCACAACCTACGGCTGGGGCGAAGTGGAGCATAAGGCGAATCTGGGAGGCGGCAGTGTGTCGTACGGCCAAAAAGTGTACCGCTCAACCATCCTCGGCAACCCTAAGTATGACGCCGCGCGCAAGCATTGGGGCGGCAAGTGGCGCATGCCTACCGTGCCCGAGCTGTATATGCTTATCCGCAAATGCACGTGGGAACAGGCGGAGATGAACGGTCAGCGCGGCTTCCTGCTGACGAGCATCAAAAACGGCAACATGCTGTTTCTGCCGTCGCTTGGCAGTGATGACATCTATTGCGATTATTGGTCAACCGACGAGTGCGACATGGAAGACAAGCTGCAGGCGTGCAAGCTGAATGCAGAAGGCGCATCGTCATGGCGTGACAGGGTTGTCATTGGAAGAAGTCTCCGTACCGACCAACTGCCAATCCGTGCGGTGTTTATACCATAAAAATCAATTGAAAAATGAGACACAACAAATTGGTTATAGCGGCCGTGGCGGCATGCATTGTGCTGTCGGCGGCTACGATAAGCGCCCAATCGTGGAAGCGCGGTCTGGGCAAGTTGAAGCAGGGCGTGGAGCAAGTGACGCGTCAGAGCAAACCCAACACTACGCGCCAGTCGGGCGACGTGCAGGTGCCGGAGTGGCACGAGGAAAGGGCGCAAAAGAGAACGTCAGGTCTGCCGTCTTCGGTCGACACCGTTGTCAACCATCTGCGCTACCGCCTTCGTCCTGACAAAAGATATGCGGAATTTATGGGCGTCGACGACTACCTGTTCCAAGAAACGGAAGTCGTTGAGATTCTCGGTTTCGTGAATTTCAAGGGCGTACGTTGCTCTGTGACGGAAATCAACTCGGATGCTCTTAAGGGAGAGACCGCCCATACGCTTGTCATCCCGTCGTCGGTCAAGGAAATCGGCCCGTATGCGTTTGCCTATATGAACAATCTGAAGTCGGTGAAGGTTCCGGCGAGCGTGCGCACCATCAAGCGTGGTGCGTTTGCAGGCTGCACCAACCTGAGCTCCATCACCATCGAGCCGGGCGTGACCCTCATCGAGGGAACGGCGTTCGCCGGCACTGCCATCACGTCGATTACGTTGCCAAACACGGTGAAGGACCTGCAGACATACGCCTTTAGCGAATGCAAGAAACTGACAACGGTGAAATTCCCCGTCGGCATAAAGAAAATCAGCGAAAACCTGTTTGAGGGCTGCGAGTCGATCACATCGGTGGTGGTGCCGTCTACGGTTACGGAGATTGGATCCAGCGCATATTCCGGCTGCAAGAGGCTGTCGAGCGTCACGCTGCCCGAAGGACTGCTGAAGATTGGCGACGGCGCGTTTATGCGCACTCCCATCACCAAGCTTGTCATCCCGTCTACGGTTGTGGAAATGGGCACATGGGCGTTCTTCTGTCCGAAACTCACCAGCGTGACCCTGCCTGCTCGGTTCAACGACCCCATGGTGCTTGTCGACATTTTCGACAACTCGGCGTCAAAATTGTTCGGCACGTCGCAGGCCACGTTGCTGCAAGGCTTCACGTTTAAGTAAAAAACTGCCATCCAACGGCAAACCAACGGCGTGCAGACCAACGTTTGCCGCTTCTTTGGCAGTTGACGTGCTTCCAGACAGGGAAGTCGTAGTGTATGGACGGTGAATAAATCGTAAACAATATAAATAATTGTAAATAATTAAGCCGAGAGCGGATTGAGATTCCACAAAACGGCTGAAAATGTTGATTATTCGATATTTTGTTTATATCTTTGTGCCGTTTTAACGGGACGATTATGGGACAATTACACTCCTATACTTTGGAACTGCGGGCTATGCCTGTTGGCTCTCAGCAGTTTAACTATGTTGTCGACGACGCATTCTTCCAGCAAAGAGAAGGAGGCGAAATCCGTGGCGGCAATGTCGACGTGAAGTTGGAAGTGGAGCACAAAGGCGATTTTTTCGACCTTACATTCTGGATGGAAGGAAAAATAATCACAGCGTGCGACCGTTGTCTTGATGACCTCGTGCTTGATGTCGACACCGACTATCACGTGGCGCTGAAATATGCCGCCGAGACCAACGCCGACAACGACGAAGTGATAGAAGTGGCTGAGTCGGAGCGCTACTACGACCTGACCGACATCATCTACGACACGATAGCGTTGACAATCCCGATGAAGCATGTGCATGCCGACGGCGAATGCAACGAGGCTATGGTGGCTGAACTGCAAAAGCATAGCAGACAGGCTGAAACTGAAGAAGTGAAAGAAAATAACGATCCTCGGTGGGATGCATTGAGGAAATTAATGGATAACAATAAATAATAAATAAGAAAATGGCACATCCAAAACGAAAACAATCGAAGACAAGAACAGCTAAGAGAAGAACTCACGACAAAGCTGTAGCTCCTACTTTGGTACTCTGCCCGAACTGTGGCGCATGGCACGTATATCACACTGTATGTGGCGAATGCGGATATTACAGAGGAAAAGTGGCAATCGAAAAAGAGGCTGCTCTCTAATCGGGAGCCCGCTGAATCCATTGTGGAAGAAAATTGTCCTAAATGCAATCGTTTAGGACAAATTTGTTTAACGGAGACATCTGAAAAAGATAATGTTAAGAGCTAAAATTACAGGAATAGCCTCATACGTGCCCGACTATGTGCTGACCAACGAGGAGTTGTCGCATATGGTTGACACCAACGATGAGTGGATTACAACCCGTGTGGGAATTAAAGAACGCCGCATTCTGAAAGGCGAAGGGTTGGGATCGTCGTATATGGGAGCAATCGCCGTGGAGCGGCTGCTTGCCAACACCGGAACTGCCAAAGACGAGGTGGAACTGGTGATTTGCGCCACTTCAAACCCAGACTACCGCTTCCCGTCGACTGCGTCGATTATTTCTCACAAAGCAGGGTTGACAAACTGCTATGCCTACGACATCCAGGCGGCTTGCGCCGGTTTTATCGTGGCTTTGCAGGCTGCAAACGCATACATCCGTGGCGGACTCTACAAGAAAGTGATTGTAGTGGCTGCTGAGATGATGTCGAGCATGACCAACTATGACGACCGCTCAACGTGTCCGCTATTTGGCGACGCTGCGGCTGCTGTGATGGTGGAGCCGACAGAAGACCAGACAGTTGGCATAATCGACGGTGTTTACCACGTGGACGGCGAAGGCTTGTCTCACTTGGTGATGAAGGCCGGCGGTTCGGCTTATCCTGCGTCGCACGCTACGGTAGACGCTCACGAACACTTTGTTTATCAGGAAGGTCGCGCGGTTTATAAGCACGCTGTGACCGATATGCTCACTTCGTCGCTCGACGTGATGAAGCGCAACAACCTGACTGTTGACCAAATCGACTGGTTCGTGCCTCATCAGGCAAACTTGCGAATCATCGAGGCTGTCGGTGGTCGTATCGGCGTCCCTACAGACAAGGTGCTTGTCAACATCCAGCATCGCGGCAATACGAGCGCGGCTTCAATTCCTTTGTGTCTCGACGAGAACAAGGACAAGTTGAAGAAGGGCGACAAAATCGTGCTTACGGCATTCGGTGCCGGATTTACTTGGGGCGCGATGTATATTGTCTGGGACTGCTAAGAGAGAAAGAGCAAGACAAAATTTAATAATAAAACCGTGCGGAACGCGGCACAGGATTGATTCCCGTACCGTATTCCGCATTTTTTGTGCAAAGCGAAGAATATGGAGCATAGAGCAGGTTTCGTAAATATTGTGGGCAACCCGAATGTGGGAAAGTCTACGCTGATGAACCAACTGGTGGGCGAGCGTGTGTCGATAATCACACAGAAGGCGCAGACCACACGCCACCGCATCCTCGGCATTGTAAATGCCGACGACTATCAGATTGTGTTTTCCGACACGCCGGGTGTGCTGAAGCCGAAGTATAAACTGCAGGAGAGCATGCTCAACTTCTCGGAGGGCGCGCTGACCGATGCCGACGTGCTGCTCTACGTGACCGATGTGGTGGAGGACGCTACGAAAAACGCCGACTTCATTGCGAAGGTGGCGAAGGAGAAGGTGCCGGTGCTGCTCGTAATCAATAAGATTGACTTGCTTAAAGGCAACGCCGACCTGCTGACGGTGATGGACAAGTGGAAAGCCCTGTTGCCGCAGGCCGAGGTGTTTCCGATGTCGGCAAAGGAGAATTTCAACGTGCAGAGCCTGATGAAGCGCATCGTGGAACTGCTGCCGCCGTCGCCGCCTTATTTTGGCAAGGATGCCCTCACCGACAAGCCTGCGCGCTTCTTCGTTACGGAGATTATCCGCGAAAAGATATTGCTGACCTACGACAAGGAGGTGCCTTACGCAACAGAGGTGATTGTGGAGAAGTATGACGAGGGAAAAACCGACATCCACATCATGGCGGTGGTCTACGTGGAACGCGACAGCCAGAAAGGCATCGTAATCGGACACGGCGGGCAAAAGCTGAAACGTGTGGGAATGGAGTCGAGGCGCGACATCGAGAAATTTTTCGGGAAGAAGGTGTTTCTTGAGATTTTTGTGAAAGTGGAGCCCGACTGGCGCAACCGCGAAAACAAACTGCGCGCATTCGGATATGTTGAATAAAATTTAAAGGAAAGGAAAAGAGATATGGGACGATTAGTAGCAATTGTAGGACGCCCCAATGTGGGTAAATCAACGCTGTTCAACCGCCTTACGCAGTCGCGGACGGCGATTGTCGACGACACTTCGGGCACTACGCGCGACCGCCAGTACGGAAAGGTGGACTGGTGCGGTCAGGAGTTTTCAATTGTCGACACCGGAGGATGGGTGGTAAACTCGGAGGACATCTTCGAGGGCGAAATCAACAAGCAGGTGGCGATAGCCATAGAGGAGGCCGACGAAATCCTGTTTGTAGTCGATGCGATGAACGGCGTGACCGACCTCGACGACAAGGTGGCGGCGATACTCCGTCGCTCCAACAAGCCGGTGATTCTCGTGGCCAACAAGTGCGACTCAAACGAATGGCGCTACAACTCCGCCGAATTCTATTCCTTCGGTCTGGGCGATCCCTTCTGTCTCTCTGCAATCAGCGGATCGGGTACGGGCGACCTCCTCGATGAGATTATGAAGCGTTTCCCGCCGAAAGACGAAATAGACGAGACGGTGGAGCAGTTGCCGCGTTTCGCCATCGTAGGACGTCCGAACGCTGGAAAATCATCGATAATCAACGCGTTTATCGGCGAGGACCGCAACATCGTGACAAACATCGCCGGAACAACGCGCGACAGCATCTACACGCGCTATTCTAAATTCGGATTCGACTTCTATCTTGTCGACACTGCCGGTATCAGAAAGAAGGCGAAGGTGAACGAGGATATAGAGTACTACAGTGTGATCCGCTCCATCCGCTCCATCGAGAACAGCGACGTCTGCATCCTGATGATTGATGCCACTCGCGGCATCGAGGCGCAGGACGTGAACATTTTCTCGCTCATTCAGAAAAACAAGAAGGGGCTCGTTGTCTGTGTCAACAAATGGGATCTTGTGGAGGACAAGAGCACGGCGGCGATAAAGCATTTCGAGGCGGCGATACGCGACCGTTTCGCGCCGTTTGCCGACTTCCCTATCATCTTCACATCCGCGCTCACAAAGCAGCGCATATACAAGGTGCTGGAAACGGCTGTGGAGGTCTACAACAACCGCAAGCGCATCGTGCCCACATCGCAGCTCAACAACTATATGCAGGAGGTGATAGGCGCATATCCGCCACCGGCAAACAAGGGCAAATATGTGAAGATAAAGTATGTCACAATGCTGAAAGACCAGCGCATCCCTACGTTTGTGTTCTTCTGCAACCTGCCGCAGTGGGTGAAGGAGCCTTACCGACGCTATCTGGAAAACAAGATTCGCGAGCAATGGGACTTCTCCGGCACTCCGATAAATCTTTATATGCGCGAGAAGTAAACGCGCGCGACAACGCAAAAAAAATCCGTCCCGGCAATGCTTCATACATCGCCGGGACGGTTTGTTTATTGACTATTGCAATCCGGTTACTTTACGATTACTTTTGCCACTGTGTCGGCTGCGCGTACAATGTAGAAACCTTTTGCAAGGGCGATTGTTGCTGTGCCGTTTACTGCCTGGTTGGCTACAACCTGACCGGCTGCGTTCACAACCAATACATTGCCTTCTGCATTAACCTCGATGCCGCCTTCAAGAGCGCGTACAGCTGCTGCTGTGCTGACTGTCTCAACGCTGCCGCCTTCCGGCAAGAACTTGATAGGATAAACCTGTACGGCTGATTTGTACAAACCTACTGCGCAGAGAAGATCGTATTTTGTGCCGTTTGTTGCCGACTCAACGCCCCATTTCGACTGATAGTAAACAGTGATTGAGCCTGTTGCGTCCTGCATTGATTTGGTTGTCTTTGTGCCTTCTGTTGTCTCTACATAAGTACCGGAGATGACAACAACCTTGTTTACGTCGTCTGCCTTGATTGTGCCTGCGCCAACAACGGCTGGTGTGAAGCCTTCGTTGCCTGATGCCGGTGCGAAGGAGTCGCCGTTAGGATATGTCATTTCGTAAACGCCGTTGTAGTTCTGGTATTTGCCAACTACACCTGCTGGGATAACGTCGCCTGTATTGTAGGCTGGCACGTCCTTGCCGAAGATATACATAACGTCGCCGGCTGCGTCCTTAACGTAAGTTGCGCCGAAGCCTTCACCCTTGATCTGGGCTGTTACGACTACTGGGAATGTCCATTTGTAGGCTGGAGTGGCGTCTGACTCGCCTGACATGATAAACTCGGCGATGCTGCCAACCTCTACTGGGTTTGCGATTTCGTAGTTGGCAACTGCCTCTGCGCTGTTCTCAAGACCTGTCTTGACTGCATAAGCCTTCACTGCGTAGGTGCCCACCTCACTGAGTGCGATAGGTGCAGTGTATTCTGCAGCTGCGGCGCCGTTGATTGAGTACATGATTTTCGCATCAGCGGTAGATGTTGTCAATGTGATTTCTACTGGGTTGTAGTATTTGCCCTCTGCCAAAGAGAATTTTGGAGTGGCGCACTTTGTCTCTACTCCGGCGGTGTAAGTCACTGTCATTGAAACGATGCGGAGCTGCGGCCATTTTTTTGCGGTGTTTTGCTTGTTGACAAGGGAGAGAACAAGGTCTTCGGTGGCAGTGCCTGTCCATGCGCCTGTCCTGGCTGTCTTAGGATCGGCGGTGAAAGTGCCGGTAGAAGCGGAGTAGCCTGTGTTGTCGTCAGCAAAATTGTATGTCTGAGAGGAAAGTTTCATCGCGATGCTGGTCACGGTTGTTCCTTGAGGAACGGCAAGTGTCATTGTGTTGCCGGAATACATACGGACTGCTGTGCCTGAATTGTAGTACTTTGGAGCGCTTTTGCCTTCGCCCTTGGCAAACGCAACGCTGATACCGCTGTCGCCGATTGGGGTTGTTGCGGTTATCTCAGATTCATTACTCCAGCCTTGCTGTGAGAAATCAATTGTTGCTTCGGCTGCAGATGCGGCGAAAATGCCGGCAGCGAGCATCAAAGAAGAGAGTAAAAGTTTTTTCATACTAAATGATTTTTAAATTAGTGATTTGGAGCAAAGATATGAATTAAATTGTGGAATAACAAAATTTTTCTCATTGCATTTTTGTTAAGATTTTTCTGCGCGATTACAAAAGATTGTCAAATTACGCAGAATTTGGCGTTTGGGTGACAAAGTTGCAAGAAAATGTTGCTTTAATTTACTAAAACAGGGCTTTTTGCATCAATAAAAAAGCACGCTCGCCCAAACGTGGGAAGCGTGCTTCGGTGAGTCCTTGACAGGATTTTATTTTTCTGGTTCTGCCTTTTCGGCTGCTGGCTCTACGAGCTTGATGTCAAAGACGATGAAGTCGTAAGGTTTGAAGTTTTGTGGAACTTCTGCGCCCAGGTTGACGTAGAATTTGAAGTGGTCGCCAACGTGCATTGCTGTGATGCCTTCGGCAAGCATCGGATGAATCTGTCCGAACTGGCTGGCTGGCATCTGCTGTGGCTCGCCGTTGGTTGATTGAAGCACTGTGCCGTTCTTGTCGGTTACGGTAATCACTACATTGACAATGTCGCTTGCGTTGACCTTGGCGCCGTTGCCGTTCTCAAGCACTTGGTATACAAGACCGTTGCTCATTGACTTGGCTCCGTTTTTCTTCAGCGTGTTGAGGTAGCCTTCTGTCGCTTTCTTGTTTGCCTGTGCTTCCGCGTTGTCGGCGAGTTTAGCCTCTTTTACTTTGCTGATAAGGTTCTGGATGCGCGGACCGATAACGGCCATGTCGGTGTCGATGGAATCTTTGGCGATGGCAACCTTGAATGCCTCAAGCACCTTCTCGCCCGACACGCCATATTCCTTCTCCAACTGCTGAAGCTGGCTGAACATCTGCAAGCCCATCTGCAGGCCGGCGAGATATGATTTTCCTGCCTTTGTGGTGTCGGCGGCGAGTGCCACCTTCACGCCCTTGAGAAACTCTGCCTTGTCGAGGCGGAGGCTGTCAGGTGTGTACATTTCCTGTTGTGCATATTGTGCGGCGAAATATTCACCAAACGCTGTTGCGAGGCTGTCCTGTTGGGATGCGAGTGCCTGTTTGTCGCTTGAGCCTGTGCCCTTGCAACCGGTAAATGCAAGCATAAGCATTGCTACACCGGCAAAAATAAGTTTTTTCATTTTATTTGTTTTTTTAATTGTTGTTATTTCTTGATTACGCGGAGAAGTTCGACGTCGAAAATCAACGTCATGTTAGGGCCGATCACGCCGCCTGCGCCGTTAGGACCGTAGGCAAGGTCTGAAGGGATGTAAAGACGCCATTTGTCGCCTTCGTGCATCAGCTGCAGTGCCTCTACCCAGCCCGGAATCACCTGTGTGACACCGAACGATGCCGGCACGCCGCGCTCCACGGAGCTGTCGAACACTGTGCCGTCGATGAGTTTGCCGGTGTAGTGTACTTCAACGTTGTCGGATGCCTTTGGTGAGTCGCCTTTGCCCGACTCAAGCACTTCGTATTGCAGTCCGCTCTCGGTCACCTTGATGCCATCGCGCTTTGCGTTTTCTGTAAGGAAAGCCTCGCCGTTCTTGCGGTTCACCTCGCCCTGCTTGGCTGCCTCTGCCTGCATCTCTGCCTCGAGTTTGGCGAAATATTCGTTGACGATGCGCTTTGCCTCGTCGAAGGTCATTTCTGGTTTCACGCCATCGTAGACGGATGCAACGCCGGCTGCGAAATCCGCTGAATTAAGCGTTTTGATGCCGGTGCCTTTAAAGTTGTGTCCCATGCTCATGCCGAGAGCATAACTCAGTTTATCCATATATTGTTTTCTTGTTTAATTGTTCAGACGGCAAAATTAATGCTATTTTGCCGTAGGTGTGTAAATTATTTATCAAAAATTCCTAAACGGCTTTATTTTATGCCTACAAGCTCCACGTCGAAGACGAGGGTCTCGTTGGGGCCGATAGGGCCGCCGGCTCCTGTGCCGCGCTCTCCATAGCCGAGATTGCCGGGGATATAGAAGCGGTATTTGGCTCCTGGGCTCATAAGCATCAAGCCTTCGCTGAAGCCTGGCACAACGCGCGATACGGGAAATTCCTGCACTTGACCCTGTCCGTCGTCAAACACCGAGCCGTCGATGTGGCGGCCTTCGTATTTGACCATCGCTGTCTGGTCTTTGGTGGGTTTTGCTCCTACGCCTTTCTTAATCACTTTGTAGACCAGCCCGCTTGCTGTCTTTTTCAGCGACTTGTCGGCTTTCATCTCTTTCTCGATGTAGGCTGCGCCGGCTTTGGCGTTCTCCTCGGCTGCCTTGGTGTCGACGGCGTTGTTGCCTGGCATAGGAGAGAAGCGGTTCATAATTTTGTCCAAAGCCTCCTCGGCTGCCTTGGTGTCTACGGGTTTGTCGGCGGTCATCGCCTCTTTGAAATATTTGAGAAGAACGGCTTTGTTCAGCTCAATTTTGAATTGTACTTTCATTTCTTCAATGGCAGGAAGCATATATTGCGCAGCCATGCCCATTCCGCCAAGACGGCTTTGCAGTTTGTCCTTTTCCGCTCCTGTGGCAGCCTGCGCCTGTTGCGACAGTGCCATACCCATTTTCTGCAGCGAGTCCATTGAGGCTGTGTTGAGGGCGGTTTTCATTCCGTCGATAAATTCGGTCTTGTTGAGAGTGGAGTCTGCCATCTGCACCATTTGCGCGCCGTAGAGCGTGCCAAGATACATGGAGATGGAGTCGCCTGTGGTCTTGACGGCTACGTTTTCGTCGTCGACATCGGCTTTTTTCGAATTGCTGCAGCCTGCCACCAATGTGACGGCGGCGACAACTGCGATAAGTAATAGCTTTTTCATTATTTTGTGGTTCTAAATTTTGTTGCAAAAATAGTCATAAATCGGTTAAGCGCACGTAAAAAGGCGGACAAACTTGCGGTTTGTCCGCCCTGTCATGCCGACAAATGCCGGCTATAGGTATTTGTCGCCGAAATTGGTCTTTACTTCGTTGACGTATTGCTTGATTTTCTGCTCTTCCGACAGTGGACAAATCAGCAGGATGTCGTCGTTGTCGGCCACAACATATCCGTCGAGACCCGACGCCACGATGAGTTTCTCGTTTTTCGCGGCGAAGATGTTGTTCTCGCAGTTGTTGAGCACGGTGCGGCAGTTGTGGGTCACGTTGCGGTGTTCCGCTTTTGGCGACTTCTCGTAGTATGCGCCCCACGAGCCGAGGTCGCTCCAGCCGATGTCCACACATTCCACATAAACGTCGTTGCTCTTCTCCATCACCGCATAGTCGATGGAGATGTTGGGGCAGGCTGGAAACTCGGAGCCGATAAACTCCGTCTCTTTCGCTGTGCCGAATTTGCCCAAACCGTTGTCAAACCGCATGGCGATGTCGGGGCAGTGGTCGTGGAAGGCGTCGATGATGGCGTCGGCCGACCACAGGAAGATGCCGGAGTTCCAGAAAAACTCGCCGCTCTGCACAAACACTTTTGCCAATTCTTCATTTGGCTTTTCGGTGAATGTTTTGACTTTCGTGATGCCGTCTTCAACCTCGTCCTTGCTGATTTGGATGTAGCCGTAGCCCGTTTCCGGACGGTTGGGCTTGATGCCGAGTGTCAGCAGTCCGCGGCGTTGGCGCGACAGGAAGTCGAAGCCTTTGACCACGCAGTCGCGGAATGCGTCTTCTTTGAGTATCAGGTGGTCGGATGGGGTGACGAGCATCATCGCGTTGGGATTGATGGCGCGGATGTGGTAGGCTGCCCATGCGATACATGGTGCCGTGTTGCGGCGGTCAGGCTCAAGAAGTATCTGGTCGTCGGCAAGGTCGGGAAGTTGCTGTTTCACCAGCGGGGCGTAGCGTTCGTTGGTGATGGCGAGGATGTTTCTGACCGGCACGAGTTCTGCAACTCGGTCAAAACTCATTTGCAACAACGATCGGCCTGTGCCGAAAAAGTCTATAAACTGCTTGGGGGCAGAAGATTTGCTAAACGGCCAGAACCGGCTTCCGACTCCGCCGCACATAATCACACAATATCTGTTTTCCATCATTTTATCGATGCGTTATTTATTGTTTTCTTGCGCTAAGGTAAGAATTAATTTGCGACAAACGAAATTATTTTCATAAAACAAGACATAGCCGTCGTTTTGTCGTTGTGGCAAAGCGGCGGCTATGTGGCTTTTTTACAATATCGGTTATTTTTTTGACTTGTCGCGGATTTCAACGCGGCGGATCTTGCCGCTGATGGTTTTCGGCAGTTCGTCGACAAATTCCACCACGCGCGGATACTTGTAGGGGGCGGTGGTGCGCTTCACGTGGTCTTGGATGTCTTTTACCAGCGCCTCGTCTGCCCGGTCTTTGTAGTCTTTCGACAGCACGAAGGATGCGCCTGACCAGCCCCAGCAGATGCCCACGCCGCTGCCCCAGAAAACGTGGCAGAAGATCGGGGAGCGGATGCAGACAGAGCTGGACCTGCGGGATAAGGAAGCCGGGGACGGTGCCGATGCCCTGAAGCAGCAGGTAAAAGCCGCCAACCGCAGCCGCCGCAGCTACAAGGACTTTCTGCGCCGGTTCTGCGTCCTGCGCGAGGAGGTAAAGCTGGACCCGGACGAGTTCGATCTGAACTTCTACACCTACGGCCTTTCGGTGTACGGCAACCTGCCGCTCATCGAGCCGCTGGAAAGCCGGGAAAGCAAAAAGATCGAGGAGCTGGCATTGGTCATTGATACCAGCTACTCCACCTCCGGCGAGCTGGTGCGCGCCTTTCTGGCAGAAACCTACACCCTGCTGAAAGGACGGGAAAACTTTTTCCACCGCATGAATCTGCACCTGATTCAGGCCGACAACGCCGTGCGGCAGGACATCCTCATCCGCAACGAGGATGAACTCATCCATGCCATGAACCACTTTGAGCTGCGGGGCGGCGGCGGAACATCCAACACATTTTCGGGATGGATATCATCAATAGGTCCCAGCAGGCTGCACGAAGCCATTGTCAGAGAAAACATGCCTGCCACTAAACAAGATTTTATATTCAGTTTCATAAATAGTCTTTTTTTAGAATTGTAACTTAACTTCCAGTGAGAAGGAACGGCTCAACGGATAAGGGTCGTTGTTAGTTCCCATACTTGTAATGCCAGTAGCAACAGTTTCCGGATCAAGTCCAGGCCATTGAGTAATCGTAAATAAATTGGTAGCCGTCACAAAGAGTGAAGCATTACTTAAATACAATTTATTTATCCATGCCTTAGGCAATGAATACGACAGCGTAATATTCTTCATTCTCAAATAAGATGTATCAAAAACAAAACGGTCGTTCGCCATATAATTATAACTCATTGTACCTGCAACCAGACGTGCATACTTAGCATCCGTACGTTCCGGTGTCCAGGTGTTTCCGTAAAGCTCTCTGCCAACGCTTTGTCCCAAAACGCCGCTGATTTCCTCTCCT